>Ga0129333_10000127_pt1 | contig 50067 bp, 73 predicted proteins | sample CPB6_08_DNA_FD_94474 | JGI IMG/M metagenome (GOLD analysis project Ga0129333, IMG submission 94474) | Freshwater to marine salinity gradient microbial communities from Chesapeake Bay, USA - CPBay_Sum_0.6_0.8_DNA | ecosystem: Environmental > Aquatic > Marine > Coastal | place: USA: Chesapeake... | reverse complement strand
ATAATTTAATTGGTTTGTAATTGCTTTCTTTGCATATTCCCCTAAAGACTTAAATGCATAAACTGATTCTGCTGTTTCTCCAAGTAATCCATTAGAAATTGGAACACCAGAATTATTAAAATATTGTTTTGTAAAATCTCTAGAGTACTTATTACCACCGGTAAATACATCAGTCGAAACTGCATCTACTAGGTATCCAAGATCTCTTGCACACTTATTAATTGTAGAAATTCCTAAGTCTTCGTTAAAAATAGAAAGAACAGATAAACTTCCAGCACCAATTACAGATACTACAATTCCAACTAAGTTATCAATATTCGATTGAACATCCGCACAAGCATTTGGATTTCCGGAAGGAAGATTTGGTTCAAAAGTACCAATATTAGGATATGTAGAAAATCCAGAACTAATTCCAATTTCTTTGTAATTTAATTGATTTGTAATTGCTTTTTTAGAATAATCTCTTAAAGCATTAAAAGCAGTAATTGATTCTTGAGTTTCTCCAACTAAACCATTTGAAATTGGATTGCCATTATTATCAAAATATTGTTTTGTAAAGTCTCTGGAATATTTGTTACCACCAGTAAATACATCAGTTGCTACTGCTTCAACAAGGAATGACAAATCTCTTGCACATTTAACACCACCAGGAGATACAGTTGTTCCAATTCCAACAGATAAATCAAAGTATCCACGATTTGCTGTTGCTGGGAATGGAGCATTAGTATTTCCAGCACCAATTGAGACTGTTACAATACCAACCAAATTATCAATATTTGACTGAACATTCGCACAAGAAGTTGGATTTGTGTTACTTCCAGTAAGTGAATCTGGAGTAAGTGTCAGATCACTATAAGCAGCACCAACTAATGTGTTGGTAATTGCCTGCTTCATCAAATTTCTTGATTGATCAAACGCAAATACAGAAGGTGCTCTTTCTGTTGTTGCTATACCAATAGGAGTTGTTCCATTAAAATATTGAAGAACAAAATCCCTTGAATAACTATTTCCACCCGTAAAAACATCTGTGGAAATAGCATCTATAAAGAAACCAATATCTCTTTTACACTTAGTTTCAGTATAATTAAATTCGGGATAAGTATTAGAAGTTGCAGTCCAAGCGAAACCAACAATTACGTCTTTATTTTTTTGTATCAATCTATAAGCATCATAATATCTAGATCTTGGAGTAGTTGACCCAACACCTACAGTATCATCACCAGGAAAATAAAAATCAGAATGTGCTATTGCAACTGAAGCAAGTGCTTTGTCTACAATTTCTTGCTTATTTAATGTAATTAATCTTGAGGCATCATAGTATCTATTTTGCTTATAAGGATCTGGATCATCAGGGAACTTAAATCCTGTTGAAAATCCTACAGCAATGGAAGCAAGTGCTTTGTCTACAATTTCTTGCTTATTTTTTTGTATTAATCTTGTTGCATCATAATATCTGGATCTTGAATTAGTTTCAGTTTCTCCAGGAAAATAAAAATTTGTATCTGTATAAGTATTATACTCAACTGCAATTGCTGCTAAAGATTTATCTTGAATTTCTCTTTTATTTGCTTGAATTGAATTATATGCATCTAAATATCTTCCTGGGGCAACAGCAAATGCTTCAAAAACATATCCTTTTTTGCCACTTGGATAGGTTACAATTCCAGGACCAGAAGGACAAGTAAATTCAAGTCCAGCAATACTAATACCCATTCCTACAGAAAACTCATGAGGAGTTTGTGTAGTAATAGTCACAACTCCACTTACATTGTCATATTTTGCATTTACAACATCTAAAATTGGAACATTTAAATCCAAAACAAAAGTATCAGCATTTGCAGCTACACTTTCTGTTAAGATTCCAGTATATTTGAGAGGTCCAATTCCGTCAGCAACTAATGCATAATTACCAAATGATGAGTTGGAGTTTGTAAGGTCGCAAGCAGCACCAGACCCACAAAAAATCGCAATATCATCACAGATAGTAAAAATAGAAACTAACTGTGCATATCCTTCGTTGGTAATTGAAACTCCAATTCCACCTTGATTGTATTGGGTATATGAATCAACCACCATTGATTTTGTTGGACCTATTGCTTTAGATCCATCAATTTTCATTCCAATACTATTTGGAATGAAATTAGTACAGTTTTGAACATAAGGTGATTGATCAAAATATCCAACTTCTTCTGGATTAAAAGCAAAAATAGCCTTTCCCGAATTTAAAGTTCCAGTATAAGACATTTCGGCAACATAATTGCCATTAGAAACATGAAATAAATCTTGATCAGGATTTAGAGGAATTACAGATACTTCTCTTAAACTATCACCAACTATTGATACTTGTTCTGGTACAACTATAGGATTATCTTCTAGATAAGATCCAGCACTAACTCTAATAACTGTTCCTGTGGTTGATTCTGCGATTGCTCCTTTAATTGTTGCTTTTGCATCTCCAAGTTTTCTTCCTGTATTGGAGTCGTTTCCGTCTCTTGTGACATATAAAACATTAGTAACTGTTGCTCCTGCACCGATGCGAATAATATCCGTTCCAATTCCAGGTCTTTCCCTTTTTGCAGTTAGCTCACCATCATAGGTGTTGTAAGCTAATTCTGCACTTAAAAGCTGTTGTGGTGTAGGTCTTTTGCCAGGAACAGCAGACCTTTTTATACGAATTGGAGTTGCCATTATTGCATTCGGTATTTACCAAATAAAACAGTATTTACTGTCTTGTTTTATTTATGCGACAAAATTATTTCTCTTTTTACCATAACAAAATAAATTGACTGGAGGATTAGGTTTCATCCAGTTTTGTATTTTTTCATAGTTTTCATAAGAAAAAAATTCCTGAGAAAAATACCAATCTTCCCAGAAATTATGCCCTTTAGATTGATTACAAGAATGACAACAACAAACTAAATTTTTTGTGAAGTCAGTTCCACCTTTTGATTGTGGAACAACGTGGTCTAAAGTTAAATTATCTTCTGAATTACAGTAAGCACATTTATGTTCCCAACTCTCTTTTATATGTTTTCTCCATAATCGTTTTGCCTCTGAACTAGAAGTTGTATAAAGATTAAACAAATACTCATCGGAATTATGGAGAGGAACCATAAGTAACTGCAACTTATAGTTATTTATCTTTTATATGTAAAGTATCAAACACTTTTTATATTTTTCATTTTTTAAAGTTAAATATTGATTTATGTATTTTCATACCAAATTTTGAAACTAGGATAATCCCATTGACCATATTCACCACTCCCCAAAATTGTATCTATAGGATAATTTCTACATTCAAAATAATTTTTAGATGCAACATAATCTATAGTATTTTTAAATTTTTCATCTGGATCGAATAAAAGAGATTTTGCATATTCCCAAAATGGTGTTTTATATTTTGATCCTTTTTGATAATGCCATAAAATAAAAGTTTCTATTTCTTTCATATGATTTCTTATATTTTTATTACATGTTTCTCTGTCAATCACGTTCATAATATAAGACCAAGAATTATCGGCAACCATAAGATAAAACCCAATTGAGGTTGCTTCTAATGGTTCCAAAAAAGCAAGTTTGTTGCCATTTAAAATTGTTCTTTCTCCAGAAAAACAATTTTTTGCGATATAATTTTTAAATCCAAAATCATCATTAGGAACAACATCGAACAACTCTATAAAATTTTGTTTTGCCTCTTCAATAGTAGTAATTGTATCATTAAATAAATATCCGTAAGAAACGCTATCATGATTAGGAATTGCAAAAGTCCATCCATGAGGAGTAGCGACACATCTTGTATAGGTCAATCCAATATCAAATCCATTCTTGCGTGCAAGAATAACATGATTTAATGGATTAATCAATTTATCATATAATTCGGGATCTCTATTATTTTTTCCACGGCAATCGAAAATATAATCGGCATCAATTTCTTCTTCGGGATTTATAATATTTTTATCAACAATTTTAAATAATCCAGATTCTAATAAAAATTTAGAGAGCAAGTTTGGGGTGCAATGTAGTGCTTGATGGGATATTGGAAATGGATGAAATATTTTATCTTTTTTATTTCCCCAATTTTCATAAAGAATACCATCTTTACGAGTAGCTTTAATTGGATTGTTATCGTAAAAATCAAATCCAAAAACTTCATAAAGAAGTGATGCATATGGTATTGTTGATCCTTGACCAACTTTTTCAATTGGAATCAAAGAATCGTAATAAATGGATATTGGTTCGAAAAAATCTTTAGCGCGATAATAATAAAGTGCTGTAGAACAAGCAGCATTTCCAGCACCAATAATAGCAATTTTCTTTTTTCTCATTCTATTTTTTCATTATTTGTATTATTTAGATAGTGCTTACTTAGATCGTTTTACGATTATCTTAATTATTTCCATAAATGTTATAAAGATATAATGTAAATCTTCACTGAGTTTGTTCTTCATTTAATTCATATATTTCATTTGAATTTTTTCTTTTTTGATACACATAGCGAGTTCCATCTGGTCTCTCACAAATATAATCCGTATCATGTGATGTGTATAACTTTACTTGAATGAGTTTATCGTTTTTGCCTATCATAAATAATCTCTATTTTTTTACTTGTTGTATACTTATCTGAAGACCAATAATAATGTATTTCTCCACCAAGTTCTTTAGTAAGTTCTTCTAATAATGGTTTAATTACTTTTAATTTTTCTTCTAAGTTCATATTTAGTTGGTTTCTCTAATTTATATTATCCAATAGATCTATATCTTTTAGCAATTTGAGGTTTCTGTATTCTACCATCAGTTTTTATAATTTTACGTGAAGCGTATTCTGGATTCATGGCAACAGAGTAGTGTCTTCTGCCAAATTGGTCGGTATGTCTTTGACCTCTCGTTTTAACTGCCTTTGCACCTTTTTCTGGTTCATTTTTTATTGATTTTTTGGGAACCAGCATGGTTATATTTTTTGGTTTATCAGAATATCTTGCACCAAATCCTCTTGCAGTTTTTGGATTTGTTGAAGTATGAACTTCACCTTCTCTACCACCAGTAAAATCACTCTTCTTGATTTTTTCAGCAGATTCTGGTGAAGTCCCATGATGAAGTCTTATAAATTCTATTTTTTCACCAGTTCTTTTAAATGCTTCAGTAATAAAATCTTTATAAGTCTTCATCTTTCTTTTTTAATTATTTAGATAATCCATATTACTTTATCCTAATGCAAAATCCAATGCTTTTTTTGCTGTTATCATAAGTTTATTATAAGTTCTATCTTGAAGATTTGGTATTGAAAGAGAAAATCCTAATAGGTCTCCTTCTGGGTCATCTGGTATTCCTACTGGTTGTATAAAAAATATTCCAGCATGAGCAACACATTTCCATCCAATATCAACAAAACCCAAATCTCTCAAAGCACATTCCAACTTAAGAGAATAACACCCGTCTTGTAGTGTCATATTCGGTTTTCCGAACTTTAAGTTATTTATTGAAATAAAGACATTATAAAAAGAAAGATGCCAAAAAGTTGGAAGAATAGAAGTATGGTAAGCATTATTTTTTGCCTAGAAGAACCCAAAAAGTAGATAATCTGTAAATTATTTCCTCACAAGGATAAGAATAATTTATATTATTTTGATTTTCATATTCGCTTTTTTGTTCTTTTAAGAGGTTAATAAACTTTTTAATTTCATCTCGAAATTCTTCTTTATTGAGTGTCATTTTTTTTAATCACCTTTGATTATTATAACACGATTTTTATATTATTGGATATATGAAGAGAAAGAGTCCAAAGAGTTGGAAGAATAGGAGTATCTGTTAGTCAATTTAATACGATGGGTTCTTCATCTTCCCACTCAAACTTTTTATTTTTAGAAAATTCTACTATTCCTCAATAAATTATTCTAATCGGATTCTTTTAGAAGTATCAATACCTCTTGCTTTTTGATAATTGGAAAGACCACCTGGACTGGAAATAAATCCAGTTTCAGTGCATTGCCATCTTTGAGAACCTAGTCGTTTAGAATTTTCACTTCTTTGTTCTTTTGTTAATTTAAAAATACCTATTCCCAATTTTTTACATTTTTTGCCACCCTTGCTTCCTCCCTTTATAGATGATTTACTATGCTCTTCTTTGCTTCTATTAAAAATACCTATTCCCAAGTCTTTACATTTTTTGCCTCCCATTTTACAAACATCAATTTTTTGTTGTTCTGTTAATGAAAAAATTCCCAGTCCAAGTTCTTTGAATTTTTGTCCAGTTACTTGACCACCTTTTCTAGCAACTTCTATTCTTTCTTTTTGTGTAAATCTATGAATACCAATACCCAGTTTTTTTGTCCTTTCGCCCTGCATCTTTCCATTTCTAACCGCACTATCATGTGAGAGATAAAAATTTCCATTTGCATTATGTTGATTCGCAAAATGTGAATTTTTTCTTACATCATAAAACTCATGAAGAATCTCCTCTGCCTTTGCCAATTCTTCTGCAGTATCATAAGTTTCCAGAATAATCTTTTTAGTTGGTTTAAAGGTCTTATCCTTATAAGAACCAAAATACCTTACATCTTCTTCGGGTTTACATTTACAAGAGCGTTTTCCAATATAACCTCTTCCCCATTCTTCGTAACTATAATAAATGTAATAATATTTTTTCATATCTTATTGGTGCTTTTGTAGGTATTTAATCATTTTTACCGTAACACCAATTGTGTTTTCCATAATGCTCTACTGCTTTCCTAGTATTTTGTCTTGGAGTAACATATTCCAGATTATCCAATCTATTATTCGTAAAGTCGTGGTCTTTATGATTTATAAAGATACACTCTCTTACTATTTGTTTTACACTTTCGGGAGTTCTTTCCCATTCTTCAATTGGAACTGGCGGATTTTCATCAATGGGACAAAAAGTTTCCATTACCAATTGATGAACTCTTCTATCTCTTGTAATGCTATTTTTACTGGATGTAGTTAATCTATATTCCCAATCAAAAAAACCTTTCGGAAAAGTCAAAGATATACTCATTCCCCTATTTTGTTTTCTTGCTTTTTTAATCTTTCTAAAATTGGGGTCAAAAATCCAACCAATATTTCCTCCACATTGTTTTTTATGAGTAACTATATTCCCATAATTTGATACAGAATATCCTTCATAAACTTTTCCATCAACTACAATGTTTTTCCATTCTTCTTTCATAATCAATTAGTTTTTAATTTCCGATTTGCGTAATCTATAACTTCTTGTATCGGTAGTTCTTTTACAAAATGCTCTGAACCACCTATTATACCATAAAAAAAGAGACCCGTAAAGGTCTCTTTGATTATTATTCAGTTTTTAAGAAACTCAACCAATTGCGGGAGCAGTCAGAGCAACGGGAGTTGCTTCAGTGCTAGCCAAATCTAAAGGAAAGTTGTGCAATTGTGTTATCGTAGTGGTTCTTTATCCTCTACTTCTTACTGTCGCCAGTAAGTTCAGACTATCTCTTCATCCTTAAAATATATTAAGGAGTCGGGCATTCGTGGATGGATTATTGTTGGGACTCACCATCTAGTCGTTAGACCTTTCAGAAAACTTTAACCCTTTCTGACTTGGTACGGGATTGTCTACTTGAGAGTTTCCCCGTTTAACCCGATTTTACTAATGCCTATTACTAGGCAAGAACACCAACAAATCTAGCGTTCCTTTCGTGGATTACTTCGAGTCCCAACCCAGCACGATTGAGGACATCTGCCCAGGTAGGAATTACTCGGTTCTGACTATCAACGATAGACTGGTTGAAATTAAATCCGTTAAGGTTAAAAGCCATAGTGCTAACACCAAGAGCAGTAAACCAAATTCCTACAACTGGCCAAGCAGCAAGGAAGAAGTGAAGACTACGTGAGTTATTAAAGGAAGCATATTGGAAAATAAGGCGTCCAAAATAACCGTGAGCAGCAACGATGTTATAGGTCTCTTCTTCTTGACCAAATTTGTATCCATAGTTTTGACTTTCATTCTCAGTGGTTTCACGAACCAGTGAGGAGGTTACAAGTGAGCCGTGCATCGCTGAGAAAAGACTTCCTCCGAAAACTCCTGCGACGCCCGCCATATGGAACGGATGCATCAGGATGTTGTGTTCTGCTTGGAAAACCAACCTATTAAGCAGAACGAGGAACCTATGTTTCCATAGGGATTGGACTATATCATCAACCTTTTACTTTTTCCCATCTGATTTTTGCCGCTTTACTTTGTTGTTCTTTGCGAGTTTCAGAAAGAACTAATCTTCTTTCTTCTATAACTTCAAGGCATTCATTTATTCTTTGAGTTCTTCTACTACCCATATAAGGTAATATCTGTAAGAGAACTTTTTCTACTTCATCTCTTTTAGTGAGACTTATAGCATAAATGGTTTTTCTTTCAGTTGTTTTCGCTTTTTCATTTATTGGAACATTATTGAGAAGTTTTGCTGCCTTTTCAACAACATCCTTATCAGTCATAGAAAGTCTAATAACTACCTGAGTTGGATGATGATGTCTAGGTTTAGTTATCTGAAAATAACCTTCTCCTTCCAATAAACCTGCTAACCAAGCGGCGTCAATATCAGTCATTTGTTTATCCTCAACTTATATTATTATTTATACATCTACCTATTTCTAGGTGGTGTCGTTGGATAAACATTATATCATAAAAGGTTGTCGGGCGCTAGTGTCGTATTACATTCCACGCTTGGAAAACCGACTAGTCTCTGAACCTTACACAGAAGTATCGTCTGTGTCTTGGATGCTGATTGCCGTATCCATAAAGGACTTAGGTTTCCAGCAGTTCACCCGATTTATACTACACATTGGTTTAGTTTATGTAGTTGAAAGTTCCACTAATACCAAGAGGCATAGCATCACTAAAACTTCCTTGACCGAAAGGATATACAAGGAATACGGCACTCGCAGCAGCAACAGGTGCAGAGTAAGCAACCATAATCCATGGACGCATACCTAGACGGTAAGAGAGTTCCCATTCACGACCCATGTAGCAGTAGATGCCGATGAGGAAGTGGAATACAACAAGTTGAAATTCACCCCCATTGTATAACCACTCATCAAGGGAAGCAGCTTCCCAGATTGGATAAAAATGCAATCCAATCGCATTAGAACTTGGTACTACGGCACCAGAGATGCCTTCCATGAAATCCATTCTTCATCTTCACAAGGTATCCAACCTTCTAAAAATGAAGCAACCATAGACCTAAGAGAGTAATAAGGAAAATTAGTTTTCTTTGCCCATGCTTTAGCAGTGGGTTTTGGGTTTCCTGATAAAATCCAAATTTCATAGATTTCATCAGCAACAATCCAAGGTTTAATATTTTTTCCTTGTCTCCACTTAGAAACTTTCTTAGCAACCTCAGGGATTTTCATATAGTTTTTATCACCAGACATTTTAGGAAAGTTGTATCCAAGAGAAATTAATTTACTCCTATCAACATTTCTAGTCCAATGATTATCTCCAAGCATACCATCCCATTTTTCTGAGTTGATTTTTCTTGGATGACCTTCACCTTTCAAATGCTCCCAGTATTGAGGATTTTTATTTCTGGCATGATTTTTACCAGTTCCCCATCCTTGTGGTTCGTTTGAAAGATTTAAACAACCATTTCTACCATAATGAATAGAAAGCATTTTTCTTTCAGTTTCTCTTTCATCAGTATCTTCATTGAATATTTCTAAAAACATCCAATCATCTGGATACCTTTTAAGAGAATTATGAAAATGGTCATTCCCTTTAAACTTTCTATGAAATTTTTCCCTCTTTTTAAGAGTCATTGAAGTTGAACCCCAATAATAATCTCCATTAGAAAGTCTAAGTGCTAAGTAAGTTATCATGGAAGTTAGACTATATCTTCATCCTTTATTTTATTATATCATAAAGGAGTTGGGCGCTCTAGCCTGTTATTAAGGAGACTGAACTCCTCAGGTAGTCGTTGAACCTTTCTTGAGTGTACTCAAGACTTGGCTGCTGATTGAGGTGGTATTCCCTTTCCAGCAATTCACCCAATTTACTTCTTACGATTACTCGTAAGTGACACCATCTAGATGTTGTTACCGTACATAAGCGAACCAGCAACTGGTTCCCTAATACCATCAATGTCAACCGGTGGTGCTGCAATAAAAGCAACAATGAAACAAATTGTAGCGGCGAGAAGGCAAGGAATCATAAGAGTTCCAAACCACCCCACGTATAGACGATTGTTAGTGGAAGTTACCCACTGACAGAAATTTTCCCACGCCGAAGTATTTGAGCGACGTGAAGCAATTGTAGCAGTCATAAGAATTAAAAGAAAATAAGTGAATCCAGGGAAGATTCTAAACGTTATTTTCCTTCACTACCCTCAAGTGAAGGCAAGATGAGAGACTTCTTTTTAACCTCCCCATAGGTCTCGGTTGAAGGAGGTACAAAAGTCAGGGTTTCCTGACCCGTGTATGTATATATCATACCATTGTCAGGAAATGCTGTCAATGAGTAAAAGCACTCATTTCAAATTCAACTGGAATATTCAGCAATTTTATCCAGAACTTTATCCAAATATTTGTTTGCTATCCTCTTTGGGTCTGATGAATAATACATTTCATCATCTGCAAGTTCTTTTTTATATCTAAGAACCCAATGTTTGATTTCATCTTTTGTCAAAATACCTCTAGCCATGAAATAAAAAAACTCTCTTCAAGTATATAGCATGAAGAGAGTTTTATTTTTATCGTGAAGTTTTAATAATGATTGAAATAATCATTATGGAAATGAGTATTCCCATAAAATGGGGAAAGTGCATTTTTTGAACTTTAGTAAGTTTTTAGTTTTTTAATATAAAATTTCTACCAAACACCAGGAATAACTTGACCCGTCATAAGATAAGCACCTACAGCAGCAACAAATCCAATCATTGCAAGGCGTCCGTTTAGAGTTTCAGCACGCTCAGTGAAAATTTTGTTCATTTTAATTAACTCCTTTTTGTTTTGTTTTGAATGACAATAAACTTATCTTTGGGTAAAATGCCTGCGACTTTGACTTCTAATTCGTCATTTACATCCCAAGCACCACTATCAACTAATTCTTGAAGGGCTTTTGAAAGATGCCCTAACATTGTAGCAGACATTAATAAGTCTCACAAACTTTTTCTACAGAAAAACTCAAAAGAACTAGAAAAGCAACTCCAGTCAGTGTAAAAATTACTTCAGCCATCAGAAAATACCAAAGAAGAATTTACCAGTGATAGCATAAGAAATAAATCCAGAAATAATACCCATCATTGCCCACCTACCATTAGTCAATTCTTTTACTTCATTAGGTGAGAGCATACCATATTTTTCATAATACATAGTGGGTTCTTTTGCGAACATATTCATTTGTCCACGTTCATCAGTCGTTACGGTCATTGAAGTTTTATGAAGAACTGTAACAGTATATAGGAAGGCAAGAGTGTTGTCAAGCTCTTCTGTCAGGATTTACTGATTTTCTGGTTCTGGTCTTGTTGGTTCAGTAATTCTTCCAAGATATGGGTCATAATTCATCAATTCATCAATATTCATTTCATATCCTTGATGTTCCCAATAATTTAGTAACCCGTCATGACTAGCACGATGAAATACATCAATATGTTCTGGATGAATAGAAGAACCTAATTCAATCCGATATAAAAACAAAGGAATTGCATAAGTATTTCCTGAATTATAAATTAAATCATCAGCAACTGCTCTTGGTCTTACACCTTGGTCTAGTTTATACTTATCATCACGAACATGAAACTTTAAAAGTTTTTCTGCATGATGTCTACTAATCATATATGCAGCGGTGGAAAAATCATTAATAAATCTCTTATGAAGTCTTACATGTAAATTACCAGTACAAATAATGGCAAGTTGAATTACATCATAGTCATAAGGAACTTTAGAATAAAAATCCTTCCACGAAAAATTCCAAAATTTTACAGTTTGCAAATCAACATCATCTTCCATAAAAATGGCGCAAGAAGTGTCAGTTGTTTCATACCAATGTTTAATTGCTTTAAGATGAGAAGTAGTGCAACCAATTTCACCTGATGTCATATCTTCAGGATACTTACCCTTAATAATATCACTCAAGTCATCTTCTCTACCATCGTAAGCAGAAATACGGGTATAATTTTCTATTTCCCAATATTTAAATTGTTCTTCCATATATTGTGCTCTTTCTGGTTGCCCATCAAGATTTAAATAATAAACTGGAGGAAGATTTTTAAGTTTATATGCTGATTTATTTTTATCCATTATGAGCATTGTTTATAACTTTAATTATACTAGGAAAATAAAAATTTTCATATATATTTTCCCAATCAAATTTTTTTGAGTATTGTAAAATTTGATCTCGATTATTTACTGAATATTCTCTATTTTCAATTATTTTAGTTTTGATATAATCAATATCAGATATTTTATTTTCTGAAATAACTGTTATAAATTTTTTATTCAAATCTAAATTTGCAGTTGCACATTCCGAAACAACTAAACCAAGACCTGCAGATAAAGCTTCAGTACAAACTCTTGGGTGAACTTCTCCATCAGATATTAAAACTAAATTTCCATACTCAGTCAATTCTTTAAAAATTTTACTTTTTGGAAATTCTCCTAGATAATTTTTTGATGAATCAAATCTGGGATCAGATAAATTTCCAGCAAACCAAATTGAATCAATAGATTGTAAAAAGTGTTGCTTTTTACGAGGTTCAATTTTACCCAAACAAATAGTTTTATTTGGATATTTTGGGCTTTTAGAAAACCTATAAAGGTCAACATCAATTCCATTTGGAATTAAAAATAATTTATCTTTAGGTATTTTTAATTCTTCATAATAAACATTATTGATTCCTTGAGACAAACCAAATACATTAGGTTTAATTCGTCTAAATTGTTCAAAAACTCTTTGTCTATATGGACCCATCATATCAGGATTTTCAATATAAGCAAAATGAGTTGATATTGCACATGGATATTGTATATAAGGATATATAATAACCCAATCGTCATATTGTATGTGAACAAAATCTGGGCGAAACTGATTTACTTGAGAGATAATTTCTCTTGGATCTAAAACATTAATAATTTGTATTTCATGCCCAAGTTTTGTAAGAGACAATTTCATATCCCAAATTAAATGTTCAATACCTCCCCAACCGTTAGGTGGAATTGGCAGTAAACCAGGTCCAATAAAAGAAATTTTCATAGACTTTTAATCCACTCCAACACATCAGTCTCAGGCTTCCAACCAATAACTTCACTTATTTTCTGAATATCAGCCAAAGTAGTTTCCATTTCACCAGATCTTTTTGGAAGGTTAACTTGATTTATAGAAATCAAATCAGCAATCTCTTTAATGAAATAATTTTTTCCACTACCTACATTAAACACATCTCCCAAATAATTTTTACCATTTATATCAAGATTTGTTGTTGCCGCAAGATAATTTGCTTTTGCAACATCTTTTACATAAACAAAATCTCTTTTTTGAGATCCATTGCCAACAATTGTTAATGATTCATCATTATCTTTTTGCCTTTGAAAAATACTTACGACAGGAGCATACTGACCCCTACTTGGAGATCTTTCCCCAAATACATTAAAATAACGTAAGGATACTGTTTCTAATCCATACAAATTATAGTACATTTTACAAAATTTTTCAGCAGCAACTTTTGACGCAGAATAAGGATTTAAACAATCATCGGGTTGAGTTTCAACATTTGGCCAAGAATTGTTTCCATATCCAGAAGATGTAGAAGAATAGACAAAACGTTTTACGGCAAATTCTCTAGCACATTGTAAAACCACTGTCGTACCGACACAATTTTTATATACAGCATCTATTGGATTTTCAATCGCAGGTTGAAGTCTAGATTCTGCAGCTAAATGAAAGACATAATCAACATTTTTAAAATAATCTTTTATAGATTCATAATCAGTAATATCTGCTTTAACATTAATTGCATTGCTATTCCAATAAAAAGAATCATTGTTTGCACTTTCATTGTCAATCGCAACAACTTCATGTCCCTTTTCTAAAAGAAAATCAACAAGATTTGATCCAATAAATCCAGCCCCACCAGTAACTAAAGACTTCATTTTTCCTCCTATAGATTAATGCCAATCATGAACGTTCGCTTTGGTTTTTGATAATTTTTCTTTTAGATCTCTTTCAGTATCATAAGTTTCACCCGGGACATGTTGAGTATGCCATTCAATATAAAGTTCATTAATTTTTTGAACTACATTATCTTTCAACAATTTTCTTACAAGTTCAAACTCTGCACCCTCTACATCCATTTTAACAATGATGTAGTCATCTTCATTATACTGATTAATGAGGTGAGAAATATTTACACATTCAACATCAATTACATCTTGAACACACGCTACAACATCACCAGCATTCAATCCCATAACAGAAGATCCTTCATCAATATAAGAATTTCCGTTCTTATCATTAAAAGATCGTCCATCACGATGAGCAGTTGTTCTATTAAATTGAACTGTACCATCATAAATCCACACTGCTTGATTATACACTTCTACAAAAGGAAAATCAAAAAGTTCTTCTTTAAGATTGCAAAAATCATTGGGTTCAAAAGTCTTAACCTCCCAAGATGAATCAATATTAAACATCTCTACAAATTGACGTAGACCTTGCCCACGATTTCCACCAAAATCCAAAAAAACTTTTTTCATTTTAACTCCTAGTAATGTTCTTTATATCCATGGACAACTGCATATTGTTCATTTGCCCAATTTGAATTTCTATGCATTTCAGTAATTTGTGACCAAATTGAATACTTTTTGTCGCATACTAAATGTGCCATCATGAATTGAATATCATAATCTAGTTTTTCGGTAAAAATTCTTGCAAGGTTTTCATAATCTTCTTCAATATATTGCTCTAAAATATGAAACTTAGAAGTAAAGACATCAGATGACATCATAATTCCTCCAGCTGCAGTCCAATAATCAAAATTTGGATTTACTGAATATTTTTCACAAAGACTTTTAAATTTATCAATATGAATGTGAGGATTAGTTAAACTATTTCCAACATCAGGCCAACCACAAAAGTCCACACCCTCTGGGATATTAATTTTTCCTTTAATCAAAACATCATCTTCCATCCACATAACATAAGGTTTATCTGGATACATTTCACATGTTTTTCTAACTCTATTAAAAAACTCAAATACTTGCTGTTTGCCCCTATAAACATGGGCACCAATATTGAAATCAGAAAGAATAAAATCAACATCATACTCTTTAGCAAAATCGGAGTAGTCATATCCATTATCAGACCATAACACATATGGATCTAATGGGTTAAACTGACGGAAAGATTTTATCGCAAATTCGGTTGCTTTTTTATTTTTATAACATTGATGATGAACTACAAAATTCATTTTGATTGCACTTCTTGTTTAAATTTATTCATAGCAGATTCAATTACAACATGCATATCCATATACTTATACTCTGATAATCTACCACCAAAAACAAAATTAGTCAAATCTTTTGTTTTTCTTTGATACTTTTTATAAATTTTTTGGTTTTTTTCGTCATTGATTGGATAGAAAGGTATCATACCTTTTACATATTCCATCGGATATTCATAAGAAATGACAGTTTTTTCTGAACTAATTTTTTCAAAATGTTTATGCTCTAAACACCGTGTATGGGCAACACTATCATCGCAATAATTTATTGTAGCATTTCCCTGAAAGTTTGAGGTATTTAAAATTTTATGGTCATATTCTAAAGATCTATATTCTAACTCTCCAAATTCATAATCAAAAAATTCATCTATACATCCAGTGTAAACAACCTTATTTGCAAGAGAATTAAAATATTCTCTATCAGAAAAATAATCAGTATTTAATCGTACTTCAATTCCATCAAGAATTTTTTCAAACATCTTGGTATACCCACCAATCGGCCAACCCTGATACCTTTCTTTATAGTAATTATTATCGTAAATAAATCTCAACGGTAATCTTTTTATAATAAAGGTAGGCAATTCAACTGCAGGTCTTCCCCATTGTTTTTTGGTATAATATTTAATTAAAATTTCATAGATATCCCTACCAACCAAAGATAATGCTTGTTCTTCAAGATTCGTTGGAGTACCTTTAAATTTTTGCTCTTCAATGACTTTTTTTGCTTCGTCTGGAGTTATACTTCCCCACAACTCATAAAAAGTATTCATATTAAAAGGGAGAGAATACAATTTTCCGCCGGATAATGCTTTTGGAGAATTTACATAATTATTAAATTCAGTGAATCTTTGGGCAAAATCCCAAACATACTTATTATCGGTATGAAAAATATGTCCACCAAATTTATGTACATTAATACCTTCTATATTTTCGGTAGCACAATTACCTGCAATATAATCTCTTTTTTCTATTACTAAACATTTTTTACCAACATCAGTTGCAAGTCTTGCAAATACTGATCCAAATAATCCCGAACCAACTATCAAATAATCATACATACAAAAATTATCCTCATCTCTTAATTATGAAACTATCTCTAATCCGATTTGAAAAAAATAATTATTAATCCAATTTTTTATTTGGTTTTCAATATTTATATCTTCAACTAAACGTTGATTAATATACACTACATTATATTGGTTGTTATCTTCAAAATCTCTTGAAATTGGTATAAAACCATAGTCTTGCAAGAATTTGTCAACGTCTTTAGATATCCATTGTTTTTTCCAATATTCAAAATCTTCGACCTCAATTAATAATGATTGAGTGTTTTTTAAATACTTTTGTGCCCCTTGCAAAACATTTTTATTTGCACCCTCAACATCAATCCATAAAGAAAAAGATAAATCAGTTAAAGATTTTTTTTCTATAAATGAATCAAGTGTAGTGGTTTTTACCTTAATTTTTTTATAAGAAATTGTATCATCGTTTCTATCTAGAATACTATTGTTACCACGAACTTTTTCAATCTCAGTTTGATCAGATAAATTTTTATCTTGCAATGAAAAATAAATTTCTCCATCTTTATCAGAAATTGCTAAATTTAAATATTCAATAGAAGAATTCAAATTTTTATAATTTTCATAACAATAAGGACTCGCTTCAAAAGCATATACTTTTGAAGTCGGAAAAATATTTTTCATATTTCTTGAAAAATCTGCCTCAAATGCACCAATTTCAAGAAAACAATCAGACTTTAAAATTTTTTGAAGTTCACAATAATTTTTAGATAAAATAGAGATTGAATATGGAATTATAATATTTTCTTTTCTAACTTTTCCCAAATCGATTGCATCAATCACACTTTTTCTCCAACAAATGAATTGTATATTTTTGTTTTTAACTTTGTAGTTGAATAATCATGATCTCTATTTATAAAAACAATTTTAATTTTATTATCTTTCCCAGTATAAGAACCATCACGGTAATCATCACCCAAAAATCTAACATCATAATCATCAAGATATGAAAGAAAAGTATCTTCTGCTTGATAAACTACAATATTGTCAATGTACTTGATTGCTCTCAATATTTCCTTTCGATCTTCTAGACTTTGAACTGGTGGTAGTTTATGTGGTCTAGCAAAAGAAGGATCTTCATGCAGTGCAACTGTAAGATGATTACAATGCTTCTTACAATCTGCAAACATTCGAATGTATCCGGGGTGAATTAGGTCAAATGCACCAGCAACAATACCTTTAACTAATGATTGGTTTTGCTTCCAATCTTCAACATTGATACCTTTATCATCAATGAACACATCTGCAGTTGGTTTACAAAACATTGGGAATAATTCGTGATACTTATATCCCCAATTATCAAGTTGTGCTTTAGTTAATTCAGTATGATCAATACCAGAACCTTTGCCTCTGGCAGTCTGCATAATAATGTAGTGCCCTTCATCATACAATCGATTCACTTGCTGCACCATAAAAGGAAATGGTTTAGCATTTAGATAATCTGGTTTTCCTTTCTCATTGTTAGGAGTATCACAAAGCGTTCCATCAATATCAAAACAATATCTCATACAACCCCATGAAGAAAAATTTGGTGAACACACTCAACAACACCATAATCAGTGCTATTGATATAATAATTCCAAATAGCATTAGTTGCGTCAGTTCTTAGACTGTTATCGGGATTGAATCCACTCAAGACTCCGTATGAAACATTGTTCTGCTCACACCATTGTTGGGCATTTAACATATTTTTAGACTCACCACCAGAACTCATAATAATCACAAGAGTATCTTTCTCAACATAATATTCCAAAAACTTTTGATAGGCATTCTCATATCCAAAATCATTGGTAAGCATTGTGATCATTGAAGGATCTGAAAGAATAGAAACCTTCTTTCGGTGAAACTTCATATAGTCTTGAGAGATATGAGATGCCACAGAGTTACTTCCACCATTACCAAGAATAATGATTCTACTATGAAGATTAAATGCTCCACAAAACTTTTTGAACTCTTCTTCAATATGGGCACCTTGAAGCACCTTAATATATTCTAAAAACGGATTCATATTTTAGTTCCAGAAACTCCATTTGATGTAACATTAATTCTAACAGATTGATAGGGAATATTCAAGTTTTCTTTTTCGGCAAAAACTAAGAAAAATCCACCGTTACCTGCACCGCATAATTTATGTGCAATAACACTATCATTCTCATTTAAGTGATCATCCATTTCTTTAATGAAAGAATTTTCAGTTATAATAGAACTTGTTTTCTTTTTTTGAATCCAACTTTTATTCAAATAATTTAAAAACTTACCATAATCACTTTCCAACATTGCAGAATAAGACTTATCAAGTGTTCCTAAAAGAGGTTTTGCTTTATCAATATTATCAGTGACATCCTTTAAAACGTTCTTAGAATTTCTTGTAACTCCGGTAAAAACAAGATAAGAATCATAGAAATCAAACAACTTTGTAGGTAAAAAATCATATTTTACAATTCCACCTTTAATAAACTCAATTCTCTTAAAACCTCCAATACCACATCCATAAGGATCTTGGTATCCACAGTATGGATTAAATTTCAATTCAAGTTCATAAGCCAATTTGCAAATCTCAACATCGGTCATTTCATTATTAAGAAATAATGTGCAAGATTTAATCAAACTGATTATATAAGAAGAAGATGATGCAAGTCCACTTCCTTGAGAATATGCATCACTAGTAAGAGTCACTTGTACCGGTGGCATATTAAAATACTCCAACACAACTCTTATAACATCATTTTGTATTTCTTGAATTGTGGAAACTTCTTCTCTACGAGAATAATTAACAATGTATTTGTGTTGATCTTTATTAAATCCAAACTTATCTTGACTAATTGTGACATAAGTTTTTAAATCACAAGTGAAACTAATTACAGATCCATAACCAAATTTTTCAACAAAATATGGATTATCAGTGGACCCTCCAAATAAAGATATTCTTAATGGGCAAGAAGATATAATCATATAGAATTAATGATGTTTAAATATTTTTTAATGATGACAGACCAATCAAAATTATCATAACAATATTTTCTAATTTTTTCCCTCACACATAAAGAAATTTTTCTATTCTCCTCAATTTTTTCTTTCAAATATTGAACATCATTAACTTTATTGTCCGGAATAACAGTGATAAAAGGTTGAGATAGATCAAGATTTGCTGTACTTTGTTCGGATAAAACTAATCCAAGACCTGCAGAAAGAGCTTCTAGGCATACGAAAGGATGAGCCTCTCCACTACTTAATAGAACCATATTAGCATAGGCAGTTAAATTTTCCATAATATCTTCTTTACTTTGCTCACCCAAATAATGAGTATCCTGAAGATTGAAAGATGGATCTACACAATTTCCAACAAAATCAATGTTTAAATTTTTATCCTGCAGGAATGCCTGTCTTTTTCTTGGTTCTATTTTACCCACAATAATAGATTTATCTGGGAAAAGAACATTTTCTTTATCAATCACATACGAACTAACATTAATACCACAAGGAAGAACTGATGTTTCTTTATCGGTAAATCCTTTTAGCAAAAATTCTTTTTTAATTCTATCGGATAAAACAATATTATGTGCGCCACATTCCTTTAAAAGATCATACAAAAAAAGATATTGTGGTTCTGGATTTTCCAAATAAGGATAATGACTAGTTATTATTTTTTTATTACAATTTAAATATTGAAAAATATTTGCGTATTGATCGTAATGAATATGAATAACATCAAAACAAATTGAATTGACTTTTTGAATTATCTCACTTAAATTTTGAGTATTAATAATAGTTACTTCATGACCCAACCGTGTTAATTGTTGAGAAAAATTCCAAATCAAATGCTCAACCCCACCCCACCCCTTTGGTGGTATTTCTAAATGTCCACCAGCAATCAATCCAATTTTCACTACTTAGTCAACTCCGAAAATATATCCATATGTTTCCCATTGGTTCTATGATACAAAGTAAAATAATCTGGATATTTTTTAATAATATACCCTAATGCGATTTGTTCATTATTTACTATATTTTTTTCTAACATTTCATTGATAAAAATATCATCAACGATTTGAGATATTTTTGGAACTATATTTTTATGCCCGCCAAATAAAGATCCTAAGATATAAGACCTATTATCATAAAGATAACTTAAAGGAAGTTCATCTGCGTCAAACAAATCTGGATAATAATCACAGTTCATTTGAATTAAAAAACTTTCTCCCATTTCTTCTAAAGCTTCCATGGCAGATTTGCTCGGAAATTCTTCATTTAAATCAAAATTTTCAAAAAACCTTGAAGCCCCAGCGTCTAACCAAAAAATAAAATCAGAATTATAGGGGTTTTGTTCACACACTTGATCGATCCATTTGAATTTTGAAAAATTCACGATAGGGTGCATCGAATACTTACATTCAATTCTATCAAGATCCAAAACTTTCTGTTGATAATCTTCGGATGATAAAATATTTTGAATTTTATCATTCAAATGACAATAAGGAATTTCTTTGATAGTTTGAACATTAATGCTAGTTGGTACTGTTAATCGTCTCTGTTCCACAAATTCCCTAACATCCTCAGTAACAAAAATTACCATTGGACACTTTAATTTTAAAGTTACATCAAACCATTTTAAATAATCATCCCATTTTCTACCATCAATATCTTCTCTTTCAATATTAAAAAGAGCTGTTACAACTGTAATATTTTTCATAAAATACTCATAATTGATTTAATTCTATTCAAATATGTATGATTTTCTTTAACATATATCATGCTACTCTTAATAAAGTTAAAATCCAATCGTCTGTCCATTGAGTCATAAAAAAGTTGGGCAGTATCTGGTTGATAAAGGCAATTTCCTTCCAATTCATTATAAACTTCTTGCGAATTAGTGGTTGCCAAGTGTCCCCAACTAATTGACTTAAAAACTCTACATGGCACATATCCATTACGAAGATGTTCTGGACCACGAATATCAACACCTAAAATTGATTTTTTACTTCTTAATATAACTTCTTCTTCACTTAAGGGATTGGTAAATGGATCATTGTGTACAAATTCAATATTATTTTTAATACACTCTTCGACAAATGGTTTAAAATTACTATAATTCTCACATCTACCTACAGCAGAAATATTTCCACTAAAATAAATTTTATTTTCTCTGGGATAGTGAATGTCATTTAAATTAAACTCTTCTGGAAGATAATTTGCCGCCCAAGTTATGTAAAATTTATCATAATCTTCAATCCAATATTGATGATAATCATTCAACACCTGAACTCGTTTGTTTTGTCCTTGTTGCAAATAGCAACAAGGACCAATTTTATTAAGTTTAGATTTATCCAACTTCCAACTATTTACATGATCCTTATGCCAAACATGATTATAACGACAGTCAACAAATTTTTTTACGCCAGCATTGATATATTTTGCAGGATCTGGTGTACAAAAAACAAAGTATACGCTACTTTTATCTAATGGAATATTTTTATCAGCAAATCCCTCAGTCCAAAATAAACAATCTTTCCAATCAAAATTTTCTGGATAATTATCATCATGAAACCAATAGGTTTCATAATCTAGGTGTTTAAATGCTTTATAAAAGGCTGCATGAATGTATGAGTGAGTGTGTGAATGAAGAGGATATCCCCAAATAATTATTTTCATAAATTAGAAACTAGAATAAAAATTCTTCCACTTAGATATTACTTTATTATACAAATAATTAGATCCATTGTCAAAACTAGACTTCATGTATTGTTGATCTATTGAATTTATAATCTCTGGAATTTCTTCAAAATGATTATAATAAAATCTACAATCGACCAAATTTGGATCATACCATTCACACCAATCAATCCAATCTTCTTGAAGAAGATCCGCTCCACCAGATCCCCAAATATTGAAAAAATAATTTGGTTGTTTAGATAACTTATATAAAAAATTTTTAGATGGCAATATTACAGGTATATTTGAATGAATAAGTTCAAAACATAAAAACTTAGAAAAAGCGTCTGGCATGTGTACAAATGCCTTATACTTTTTAAGTTGATTTACCGATCTAAATCCACCATTATAAACACTGACTCCCATTTGTCTCAAAAAATCACTCATCTTAAAAAAATTATTATCATTATGATAAATGGGAACTATTACATCTGCATCCGGAAGTTGATTTTTTTCTCCATACATTTCTTCAAAATAAGGAGTCTCTGGAATATCTTTTTCGTATTCAAGTAAATTAATTCCACAAGGAGAAATGTGATCATGATCCATGATACTAGTTCCTCGATTATTGCACCAAACTTTTTCAAAATAACTATAAGGAACTATTTTAATATTTGGATTTTCTTCTGCTTTACTAAACAATTCATAAAATCTTTTTTCAGATTCCATTCTATAATCAAACCTATTACAAATCCAAATTACAAGTTTGGATGTAAATTCATCTTGATTTTCAAGAAAAATTCTTGATAAGGGGGCAGTATCTGATGTTAAAATATAATCAAAATCATTCAATTGATCTTTATGATCTTTCCAAAATTGATTAGCAATATCTTCAGTAATAGTAAAAGTGCCGTCATAAAATTTATGATTAGTTACTTCAAAACCAAGTTCTTTTAAAACATAATGTTGATCTCTAAAACATCCAATATGATGAGAAATATGTAAAATTTCTTTATACATAATTAATTTTTTTATTTTTTAATGTAAACAGCTAAAACATCATCACCTCTACCTTTAATGTCAGTGACATCGTAAATATCAAATCTCCCATCTCTATAATAAGCATTATAATATTCTGGGTAAATATCTTCAATTACATACATTGCTCCTGAATTCAATTTTGGTTCCAACAATTCAAATGTTGCTATAGATTCAGACATAACATGAGAAGCATCTTCAGTTACAAAATCCAACATAGGAAGATTATTTAAAAAATTTGAATCACATTGATGAGATTTAAAAACCTTAATATTGGAAAGTTGTTCTAGATCAATTTGCAATCTTGATAAATCCCAATCAACTCCATATATATTGGAATTAGGAAAAAGTTCAGATAAAGCTCTAAGAGTTCCTCCACAACATATTCCAACTTCTAACATATTTAAACCATCTTTACCAACAAAATCTTCTAATAAAAAAGGATAAACTTCTTCATAAGAATGCTCAGCAGCTTTATCTGTAAGATTAAGTTTTGTCATTTCAATAAACTTATTTTTTATATTTTGCTGAACTTCATTCATTGGTTCATTTAAATCTCGATTAAAAATTTTAGTCATTAACTTACCTCAATTATATTTGATATTTTGAATTATCTTTTGCAAGATGGACTATTTTTGGTTCAAAATCACAGTAACTAGAAAAAACTTCCGGATAAGCATATTCAGAACCAAGAATATTTACATTTTTTTTATTATCTATAAAAAATTTATTCAAATGACTTTCATCATGCCATACTGCTATTATATTATTATTAATATCAATAGTCACCATTTCATTAAGTTCTTCAAGCATTTCAAGCACTTTAGGAACTTTTCCACCCCATAAACATCCTTGAAAATATACAGAAAAATCATTATTATTTTCAACAAAAGCTTTTGATTTTGGATTTGTTTCTAATGCTCCAGGAAATTTTTCATGCGGAGGCATTTTTAAAAAATGACAAGGATGATGAACTCCAAAATATAATTTCTGTTTATCAAAAAATTGATCTTCAGATATTGTACTTACAACTAAAGCATCTGCATCAATAAATACAAACCAATCATTTTTTTTAATTTCATCTTTTGCTCTTAAAATGAATTCAAATCTTTTTAAAGTAATATAAGGCCATTCCAAATGTTCTTGATAATAATGAATAACATTATCGGGAACATCATTCATTTCACCGTCAGTAAAAACAAGAAAAGTTTTTTTTGAATTTAATAAAAAATATTTTTCAATATTTTCATAATATTTTGGAAGAAAATTTAAATATTTACCCGTTCCAATAAAACAAATAGCAACTTTCATTAAATTACAATCCAACTTTCAGGAATTAAATCTTTAATATCTAAATGTTCGTTTTTAGATCCAGTAAACCACCCAGAAGGAGCAATTACTTGTTTACTGTTTGATAGCCATGCTCCCCACCAAGAAAATGATGAATTAGCAATAATATGTCTATCACATAGTGTCATTAAACACAAATCAACATAATTACTATTTCCTTCAGCAATTAAAAATCTATCGTCAGAAAAAATATTTTGATTTTTACACCATTTAGGGTCATCGGAAAAGATTAAAACAGTATAATCTTTATTTATTTTATTCAATGCCTCTTCATAATATTCCAATCCAATAAATGTATGATTTAAGTTTGTAATATAATCCGTTCTACGAACATGTAAAGAAACTGGATTTTTTACATTGAAAATCATTTTTTTACAGGGATCTAAAATTTCATTTCGAAATTGAAAATCACCTTTAATTTCGTCAGAGATATGTTTGAAATATTTTTCAGTTTGAAAATATCCTTGCAAAGAAACCCAATCTAAACACTCATTAAAAAGTTTTTCGTCAAAAGAAAATTTATTTTCCACCAAAATAGGTCTATCACTATCAATAAATTGAAAATTTAATTGACTTGTATTCGAGAGTTTAAATGGATTAAACAATTGATGATCAGTCCATTCATTTTTGTTTTTTGATGGTGGAATACAATATTCAAATCCACGGTTTCTAGCAATTCCCTTTAAAGCAGCAAATTGAAACATTTGATTTCCAAGTCTACCGAATTGTCCAAGTGCGTTAAATCCTATCATATAAATTTTATTTTTTATTTTAATAATATAACAAAAAACAAGGGGTTTGACAACCCCTTGTTAATCACCCAGGCTCGCCACCAATTCTTTAACTGGAAATTGGAAACCAGGCGGGAGTATTACTCCATCATCCGCACCACCAATCCTTTAGGAGAGATTGGAAACTCTTAACAGGGTCATATTGACTCCACCAGAGTAAGTTTTAAGACATTTCAGGTCTAATAATGGGTCGCCTGAGATTCGAACTCAGGACCAATCGGTTAAAAGCCGAGTGCTCTACCGCTGAGCTAGCGACCCTCTTTAGAGGGTCATAACTCTCATAAACCCTCTACATCTTCATCATCATAATGTTTTGCGTAGGCAGGAACTCCATCAGGATCAATCCATTTAGCATACTCAATATCTTCAATAGCAAGAGAACACTGCATTCCATTATCAAAAAGATAAACATCATACCAGCGTTTGGTATATTCATTTTGTTTTTGCATACGATAATCTGGTTTTCCATTGATTTCCAGAATACCTTTCTCAACAAAACGATAACCTTCTCTCTCCAAAAGAATTTTTGTCATTTTACAAGAACGCCAGCAACTTCAAGATCTTCAGACAAACAATCAATTAGAATTTCATAATCATCAAGAGGTTCCCTAGAAAAAACTACTCCATTGTTTTCATAATAACGATACAGTTTCTTATAGAGTTTTGGATTTTTTACGTCAAGATAGAATTCTCCATTTACTGCGGAGATAAGTGTTTGAACGTCTTTTTTGAACTTAGAAGTAACAGACATTGCCTTGATTAATTTACCTCACAATTATAAGGCATAAAGTGAGGTGTGTCAAGGGTGCCAGTTCAAAAACTGTCAGTCCTCATCATCGTTTTCATCTTCATAAGTAGATGGTTCTTCAAAAAGTTCATTCATTTTTTGTTGGAAAACTCTTTGTTGTAGTTGTTCCAAATCTTCGTCTGTAAATCTAAACACAAGCAATGGGTCTCCTGTTTTAACATCTATTAATTCTGGATGTATTCTTGGTCTTGTCATTGAATTCCAAAGACGAATAATCATAAAAGAAGCAACTCCAGACATTATAAAGAATGGAAGTAAAAAAAGTATTTCCATTTAAAGCATTAAATTCTTAATTAACCAAATTGAGTGCATAATACCAAATACAAAAAATAATCCAATTATTCCACTGATCCATCCTACTCTAATCTCATGTTCTTTTATTTTACTATCTATCAATTTTTCAATTTCCTCTGGTTTCATTTTTTATCATTCCAAAATTTTTCCATTGGATCTTTACCTGTTTTTACAACTTCACATGCCCTTTTATAAAACATATTATCGGTATTACCAGATTTTTCAAAAGTTTCTTTGATTTTAATCCAATTAGATCTAGTATTAGAATCCATGTAATAGATTTTTTAAAGTAATAATCTATTTATTTTTGTGTTGAAAACCGAACATTAACGAATTTCAAAATCCAATTTTCTTACTTTTCTTTTTCTTCTTTCTTCTTGAAATTGAAGATCTTGAGAACTGAGATAAGTATTTGTAGATTTAGATGCAACAGAATTTAACATTAAAACTTTTGACAGATCTACCGCTGAAATTTTGTTACCACGAATGGTTGTCATATTAGGGCAACCACAAGACACTGTTTTAGTAGGATGCCCCTCTAACTCCTTACCACAGGAGCGGCATCTGACTTTTAAATTTTCCATAATTTTAATTTATTTTTCAGTAAAAGAACGAAGAAACCAAACAAATTTGCCGTGAGACTCCATTAAATCTTGAACTAAATTTGCGGTTGCGTATTGATTTTGCTTTTCTGCTTCTTGAGAAACCTCTGTTAAAATATCTATAAAGGACTTATTATCATCTTGAAGTTGTTTTACCATACCCATCGCATCAATGTCTTGAGCACTATTTGATGCTTGTTCTACTCTGGAAACCTCTGTAGTTCTTGTAAGAGTGCTAATTGGTTTAATATTCAAGTATCTCATATGCTCGCTGATACGATCAACTTCTTCAATCATAGTTTCATACTGCTCTCCAAAAACAGTATGAAGTTGATGAAAATCTGGACCAACAACGTGCCAATGATATACCCAAGTTTTATGAAATAGAACAAAAAGTGATGCCTGAGCATCACTTATGAGTTTGTATAATTTTTCCATTATAGCATACTTTTTACAAGTATTTATAAAAAAAATTGATATTGATATTATTATCTACCTCTTGTTCTAACTCCTCTTCTTTGTTTATGTTCTTCTCTACGTGCTCTTTGTTGCCCACCACCCAACATTAAAGCACCGCTTGGATTATCATATCTTGCCAGTCTGGCAGCAGATCTTTTGTGTTCTGGAATTCTTTCATCCACTTTTGCTTCAACAATACTTTCTCTCCACTCTTCACTCATATTCACCATAATGACTTCTGCTTGTTCTAGTGTTTCAGCATATCCTTCATCAAGAAGATGTGAGAGGATGATGTCGTAGAGGTCTGTTTCTTCTCTTTGATTTCTTCTATTATAAACTGCTCTCACAGCATCAAAAGATACTCTATCTTTTTCCTTTTCATCATCAGGAAGATTTGAGTATGATGTATTTGCAAGTTTTGCTCTTCTTTTCTTTTTCTCTGGAGTTTGGTCGGCACTTGTTTTTGCTGTTCTTGCCCAACCTTGGTGAACTGCATCAGCACCTGCTTCTCTTGAAGTTCCACTACCACTTCTTTTACCTCTTCTAATAGCACGAAGAGCAGCGGCAGCAGAAGAACGATTTGCTGCTCTACCAAAAGAACGCTTATCACCAGTTGCTCTACCATATCCATATCTTGCATCTAATGCCGCATCAGATGCTTTTTCATAAGGACTATCTTCCTTTTCCATTATATTATCATAAACACTCAAATATGCTTCTTGAAGATTGCTAAGTTCTTGTGCGTCCATCTTACAAATACTTTTTAGTTATTTATAAAAAAACCACCCAAATAATTTGAGTGGTTTAAATTATAGATTATATATTATCAACTACCAATTCGTTTAACAGCAATTCTGGATTTATTTAAAATACTACCAGCAAGAGGAACATATCCAAGATCATCAGCAATCATTTGTGACTTAGAACTCAAAGCATAATTCAAGGCAGCACGAATATCATCTGCCTTTGAACCATTACCAGTTTTATATGCAAGAATCCAAGTCAAAGTTGAAATTGGATAAGCACCCGAAGCAGAAGGATTTGGATTTTCTCCAGCAAGAGTAATAGGATCCAATTTAATACTATTCAAAGCAGCAGCACCTGATTTAGCATTAGGAAGAACAAACTGTCCTGCTTTATTTTGAAGTGATGCAACTTGAAGTTTATTTGATTTTACAAATCCAGTATTCACATAACCAATAGCACCAGGAGTTGTTTTAATTGTTCCAGAAACACCTTCATTACCTTTAGCACCAACACCAGTAGGCCATTTTACAGACTTACCAACACCAGGAGACCATCCACCAAAAGCATCCAGAGAATTAGTAAAGGCAAAGGTAGTTCCAGAACCATCAGAACGATAAACAACTCTCATTGGACCAGCAGAACATCCTACTTGTTTCCAGTCATTAATACGTCCTGAAAAAATATCTACAGTTTGTTTTTGAGTAAGTTTGAGAGAACATCCTGGTTTGTTATAAGCAATAGCAATTGTTCCTCCAATCATAGGAATTTGAACAACACCACGCTTCACTTTAGCAACATCTTTTGCTGAAATTGGTTCGTCAGAAGCACCAAAATCAACAGTGCCAGCGATAAATTGCCTTACTCCTGCTCCGGATCCCACACTTTGATAATTCACACGATTACCTGATGAAGAATAATCTTGAAACCATCTTTGGTATAGAGGTGCAGGGAAAGTTGCTCCAGCACCATTTATCGTTGATCCAGCAAGAGATGCACCAGGAATAAGAGCAAGACAAGTAATAGAAACGAAATGTTTAAGTTTCATAAAAAAATTTTTGTATGTGTAATAAAAACTACGCTTCAAGTCTATCATAGAAGTAATCGTATTACAACTAAGAGAAGGTTAAGAGAATTTTTACCTATAAAAAAATACTACCCCTTTTGGGGGTAGTATCACTCAAATTATGAGTAGTTTATCAGAACCTAAATGTGGTCTGAATCACGCCACCCCAAGAAGAACTATTTTGGAACCTTTGGTTATTGGAGACGTAGAAGATAGAAGGAGTAATGGCAATATTATCAGATACCCTATACTTGTAAAAGAGTTCAAGCATAGTTGCATCAGCACTAATATTTTCAGAATTTCCTGGTTGTCCAACGGCAATACCAGCAGCATTGCCCTTAGCAAATACATCAGCCCACTGAAGACCAACATACCAAGAATTTGAAGTAGTGGCACCAGTAACAGGACCATTACCAGTCACGCCATTATATCCGTAACCAGCAGAAATTGATGGAACAGCACCAGATTGTTGTGGTTGCCAATAAGCATTCACAGCAAGAGAATTGGTAGATTGACCTGCTACTAGAGCAGCAGAACCACCTCTCAGAGCATTGAAGTTACGAACACGAGTTCCTTCAGTACCATAACGATAAGCAACTGCCATACCCCATTGAGGAGCACGGTATCCAAGTTGTGCCAGAAGGTTAAGACCACCAGCAGCATCAAAGACACCAGTAGTTGAACTGTTACCAGACTGAGCAACATAGTTCAGGTTAGCAATAACACCAGATTTTCCAGGTTGTTTCCACTGAACACCAAAACCAGCACCTGTTGCCTTGTTATAGACACCAGAAGCACCAGCAAGTTGGAAGAAGTCAAGGATGTCCGACTTATATGCCGAAGGAATCCAAGTCATTTCAGTGTTACGAACCATTGGACCAGCAGTAATAGTTACACTATTTCCAACTGGGAATTGATAGTAAAGACGATCAAGTACTACCTGATCAGCAAAACTTTCTGCCTTGTCAAGTTTAAACAGAGATGAGCTTGATCCAAAAGGATCAGTGCTGAAATTACCAGAACGCAGACGAGTGCGAAGAAGGTCCTTACCAGTAAATGAAGTATCAAAGTTCAGGCGAACATCATAGTTAAATGCGGTGTTGCCTACGTTTCCACCAGCATTTGTCCTAAGATTTGGAACTCCACCCAGAACAAAGGTTGCTTCACCTCTGAGTTTGGTAGTAGTAGAAAATTGAGTTGCCTCAAGATTTCCTACTTTCTTCTCCAGACCATCTACACGTCCACGAAGTACAGCAAGTTCTGCAGAAAATTCTTTCAGCAGACGTTGTAGTTCATCTGTAGTTTCTGTTACACGATCAAGACAAGCATTCAAAAGTGCTGCTGCCTCAAAACGAGTCATTGACTTACCACCAGCATAAGTACCATTTGGATACCCTGCTACACATCCATAACGCTCAACAAGATTGCTGAGTGCCTGATATGCCCAATCGGTGGATTTTACGTCAGAAAATTGATTGATGCTAGTAACCTGCTCTTCAGAAGAATACTTATTTACCCCATCCATATTCAGATTTGCCGCATTCGCAGCAGGAGCAACAAGTCCTAAAGCAACAGGAAGTAGCATTAGTTTTTGTAGAAGTTTCATATAGTTATTAAGAATTGTAACTACGAAGTTTATTTAGTATCCTCAATTTCTTGAGGAAAGCGGATGACCCGATTTGAACGGGCGACATCTAACTTGGAAGGATAGCGTTCTACCACTGAACTACACCCGCAAATATGGGAGATTTCTCTCCCTACGCACTTCACTTCACACGGACATTTGAAGTATATGACATAATGAGTATTATGTCAAGAGCCGAAGACAGGGATCAAACCTGCGACCTGAAATTTACAAAATTCCTGCTCTATCACTGAGCTACTTCGGCAAATGGGTAGTGAGTGCCCACCACCCGCAGAAGACACTTTCTGCAATTTTCACTGCATTAGAAAGCAGTGAATAAGATAATAAGGCAGGTGCGGTATCTCCTTTCGGTTCCCATGCTCCTTTTACTTTCCATACCTTATTAAATTTAGAAGACCCAGACATTTCCAGACCTTCCAACTCCCCCGACAAGATTCGAACTTGTGACCAATCGATTAACAGTCGATATCTCTACCGCTGAGCTACAGGGGAATGGTGGTAGGAGGGATCTCTATGTGCGGACAGAATCACCTTTTCCATCATCCAGCCGTAACCAGCGAGAGGGATTGCACTTCCTACATTTTGATGGAGTAAGTGTGATATACCTCATAAGGATATAACAGAGACTTACCCTCTATCGGTTTTATATATGGAAAATAAATCTCCAAGCAGGCACGGAGAGGGTCGAACTCCCAATCGACATCTTAGAAGGATGCTGCATTATCCATTATGCTACGTGCCCATAAGAAAAAAGTAGTATCAAGATTTTTATCCCTCAACTACCTTCTTATAATACCAGTGAAGTTTTAAAATGTCAATCCTCTTCTGGTTCTTCTGATGGTGTTTCTTCCACTTCAGGAAGTGTCACACCAATTTGTGTAAGATATTCAATTGCACCTTGAACTTTTAAGAATAAATCTCTTTTAGATGACATCACATTTTGAAGGTTATTAATCTCAGTTTGTAATGCTTCTTTTTGTTGAATAAGTTCTTTAAGGTGACTTTGTTGTGTTGTTTCGTCCATAATAATTTCCAATTAAGTAATAAGGATTTAATTATATATACCATTTATTCCAATGGTATTTCTCTGGGATCTGGTGGAACCCAAGCACCACGAATACCCATAGTGCCATCAGCAAACTCATAATAAACTGCATCTTTTATAATTTTTCGTTGCAATTCATTGTATTTTGGTTTATTGATTTCTTCTAAAATATTTTGATTTTTCATATTTGGAATATAATTTTCTCTTTCCAATCTTTCATAATCCAAAAGAGCATAATCTACATCTCTACGAACCTTATATTCACGAAGCTCCTCATCTTCAATTATTTTGCGATTTAATTGATCCTGAATTTCTCTTTGTAATTCATTATCATCAGGAAAATATTGTTTGAATAATTTTTGAACTTCATAATAAATTTTCCATATTGTTTTCTCACTAATAATAATATCATTTGATTTTAAAAAGAAAATTAAAAAACTAATTACAGCAGAAATAATTGCTGCTGCAAGAGTTCTTCTTCCCAAAAGATATATTTTCATTTATGAGAAAGAAAAGAAAAAAGGGAGAGAAGAACTCTCCCAGTTTTATTTATTATCCTATATCAGGTGCAATAAAATGTTCACGCAGTATATAACGAACTGGATAAGTTGGTCTTACGAAATAGAATCCAGCACGATGATGTATAAAAGCAGTTAAATCGTTATAAATTCCAATTTTGTATCCTCTTGATGCTGATTGATGAAGGACTTTATTCAAACCCATATAAACTCCAACGTGCCAAGTGTCGCCAGGTCTTCCCATAGCAACAACATCCCCAATCTCAAGATCTTTAGTATTAAATCGTATTAATCCTAAATTACGAACAGTATCAGCATAAGGTGTTACTTTTGAAACATCTACTCCAATTTCAGATAAGAATTTTCTAACTACATTGGAGCAATTGTTTCTGTAACCATCATAATAATTAAATTGTGATTTTATTCTGTTGTATGATGAGTAAAAATCTGTTTCCAGAAGTTTTACTTCTTCTACTGTAACTACCATCTTTCATTTTGAGTGGGTTAATGGAAGTTAATTTAACTTTCGGATTCAGTGAAGATTAATCTTTTTGAATAATCATAAGCATAATGAGTTCTTGCTCCGTGATGTCCCCAACGAATCCACTTACGAGCAAGTCTCATATAATCATGAATCGAACCACCAGGACGTTTCATATGAGGCTCAATCATTTTCCAATCATCTTCATAAAGAAGATATTCAAGTTGTGTGCCAAGAGAGGAAGGATCGCCTCCCATCTTTGAAGCAAACATTCCAAGACCATAGTACCTCTTGGCATCCGTCCACTGAATCGCACCGTAACCACCTCTTCTACATCCACGATAGGAAACTCTTGCTCCACCCTCACAAATATTGGGGAAGAAAGAAGATTCCTGTCGAATATTACCCATAATAGTGGCTAGGGCATTTTTGTCTTTAACTCCATTATCCTGTAGAAATGAAAGCGTGATGTTTTCATTTTCATTGCATCCTTTACAAACTAGCCTTTTCTCTATAGGCTTTTCTGGTACAACCTCTTGAGGCGTTGTATCTTGACTATCCTTAATGGAAAACTCCTCGTTCACTGAAATGGGTTGAGAACTAGAATTAGTTGCAATTTCAATCGGAGGAGTTTGTGAAGTTTGGATATTCATAGATGGCATTGTTGCCGCTGATGCTGTAGCAGTTCCCAAAACAGAAACGGCTATAATTGAAAGGGTTTTTAACATTTAAATAAATTGAACTCTACATCTGGGCTTTGATATCATCGCACGTTGTCTATCTAAAGACTGATACCCCCAGCTCTCGGTCCACATAATTCATAATAATCTAATATTTAGGAATTATGAGGATATTTGACTTTACCACATACAATTTCTAATGTCAACCCATTGGTTTAACTAAATAATAATGTCACCTATAAGTGCCTCTAATGGCAAAATCACCTAACAAAGGTAAAAAAGGTTCTGCTGGTGGAAAACAGCAATCTAAACAGAATCAAGGAAATGCTACTGCGAAAAAAGCAAAAAATGGTGGTAAGAAAAGGTGACGTATCATGCCAAGGGAATGGAACACTCCAACTCGTGAACCTTGGAATGCACCCATACACAACATTCTTAAAGCAATAGATAATCATACTCATGAATACTTTAAGAGTGGTGATATTTGGCACTTACAAAAAGCAGATGAACTTAGGCAATATTTGCACGAGTTGAAAACGTGGATACATAAACAAGAGGGAAAACTATGACTGATCCAGTGTGGAGTGTAAATATCTTATTAGGTATTGGATTAATTGGCGTTGCAATTTGGATTTACAAAATTTTACGTTTAGATTTTCAAGAAAATGTATCAATACAAAATCAAAACCATCAAAAAGATAGTTGATGGTGATACAATAGATATTGAAATTGATTTAGGGTTTAATCTTACAATCACTCAAAGAATTAGACTGAAAGGAATTAATGCTGCTGAAACAAAAACAATCAACGAAGAAGAGAAAACACGAGGATTGGCAGCAAAAGAATGGTTAAAAAAAGAATTATCAGTTGATGGTGAATGGATTATTGAAACCACAAAAGAAGATAAGTATGGAAGAATGCTTGGAACTTTATATCTAAAAGGAAATTCAGTTTCAATTAATCAAAAAATGTTAGATGAAAAAATGGCAGAAATTTATAAATAACTAAAAATCCTTAAAAATGAACGATAAAAAATATCAAACTATACTTGAAGCATATTACAGCATTTATGAATTAAATGAAGTAGTTACACCACCAAAACCTCTGACTTCCCCAACTTTAGGTTTTCAACTTGCTGCTAAAGGAGCAGTTCCTGGAATTGGACCTAAACCAACACCAGCAATACAAACACCTAAACCAACACCAGAAGAACCAAAATCATCGCCATCACTAATAAGTCAATCACGTCCATTAAGTCCAATCAATCCACAATGGGCAAAAGCAAATCCACAACTTGCTGCCGCTGAAGCAGAAAAAAGAAGAATTCGTGGAACATCTCAATCAGATAATCCATTACTTTCTCCAGAAATGAGAGCAAGAATGCCTATGACACCTTCGGTTCAATCTACAGATGTTTCTAAACTAGGAAAAGGTAATCAAAGTTTAGTTAATAACCCAAATGCAGTCAAAGGAACAACTGCTCCAACACAACCTAAACCACAAGTAGGAACTCCTCCAGCAGGACAGTCTAAACCACCAACTTCAACTACTACCCCACCAAAACCACCAACAACACCAACATTATCACCAGAGCAACAAAAACTTTACCAACAAGGTTATTCCAATAAAGATAATCCCTTCGCAAAAGGAAGAATTCAATCAGAAATTAACAAGTTAACACCAGAACAAAAAAAATTATTCCAACAATATGCTAAAGAAAAAGGTGATAATTGGTCTGGTTATACATTTGAAAGTTATATTTTAAATCATTTAATTAATGAGGGTTATGCTGATACAAAAAAATCAGCAATGAATATTATGAAAAATATGAGTAGAGATTGGAAACAAAATATTATCAAAAATTACTAACATTTAAGACACAAAAAAATGAGAAAAGCATTTCTCATCGCAATTTTATTTTTTAGACTATTCACAAATGATGGTTGGTTTTGTGAGAACAGAAACTCTAAAGTAAAAACTCAACCACCAGAAATTTTTAGATTTATTCGCAGACCTTCTAAAAGAGGTAAAAAGAAAACTAAATTACAAAACAACATTTATTATAATACTGATGTCTGTCGAGAATTCCATTATAACCACCATTCACTCTTCTAGTTACTTCCTCTACTGTAGGATTTTTATCACATAATGCATTCATATTGTTATTATGCCACCAAAAACCAGCACTCGTTGCCGGATATTTTGATGCAACATAATCGACTCCTTCCATAATTCTTGAATCATTCATATACTTAGCAAAAGCAGAATAATTTGCTCTTCCAGTTAATTGAATAAATCCACCACCCTTAAACTTTCTACCATCTCCTGGTTGAGTATTTCCCAAATCCCTTCTTCCTTCATAAGCATCACCAGAGGCAATTTCTTTCATCCATTTACCTCCACCACTCTCATGAGAAATTTGAGAAATAAAATGTCTCATTCTTGATTTAGTATTAATTTTAAATGTATTCAAACAGCGATTTAAATCATTAATTACAGCATCAGAAATTTCACTTTCTTTTCTGGACCAAATATAAGAAAGTTGTTTCTTAGTAATTAATGATTTTACTTCTGGTTTTTTGCGATATTTTTCGGCAAATTCTTCTAAAAGATTATCAGGAATTGTTGCCTGAAGCCACTCCCATGCTGCTTTTTGTTCTGGAGTTTCTTCATAAAACTTTGCAGCATCAGTAAATTTAATAGTCATTCTTATATAAGAATTTTTAGTTATTTATAATAAAAAGAGGGTGGTGAGACCCTCTTATGTGTCTGTTCAGGAAGTGGGATCAAAAATCAGGATCTTTATCATTCCAGTAGTATCTATTTTCATTATCTTTAACTTTTTTACCTAATCTCCTATTTGCTTTATTAGCTGAACCTCTGTCATCCCTATTAAGGACACCAGGCCCAGGTTTAATGGGTCCCGGTTTCCCCCAACGATTTGGATTTCTCTTCAACCCAGAACTACCACCTCTCCTTGTGGGCATATTTTTATCAGCATTTTGTGTTACAGCCGACCCTTCTCTTGCAGTAGCAAGATGTTTAAATCCTTTTTTGATTGCTATCTTTCTTCTTTCACCAGTAAGTTCTTCACAAATACTCTCTCTCCAATCCTCACTCATATTCACCATAATGACTTCTGCTGCTTCTGGTGTTTCAGCATATCCTTCATCAAGTAAATGTGAGAGGATGATGTCGTAGAGGTCTGCTTCTTCTGGAAGTGGTCTAGATGGAGTTTGAGGTCCTAGGACCGGTCCTCTAGAACGCAATTCAGTTCTTACAGAATCTGTACTAAATTTTTTAGGAGGTAAACCGAGTTTACCACGAAGAGCATTAATACCAGTATTAATATTTGTATCTGCTTTTCTAACTACATCTACAACATTAAATTCGTTAAGAACTTCAGGTTGATTATAAACACTGAAATATGCTTCTTGAAGACCTTGTAATTCTTGTTGATTCATCTTACAAATAGTTTTTAATTATTTATAATCTTAACTCTCTTGATAAATGACTTTCCAACCTTTCCATTTTCCTTTAGTTATTGCAGTTCCTCTTTTAGCAGTTCTAGAAATTGTTTGATTCTTTATACCAAGTTTTCTCTCTGCATCATTCATAGAATAAAAAGTATATTCTTTTCCATTAGGTTCAATAATAATTATTGATTTACTACAAACTTCTTTTGTTCTTTCCAATCTTTTTTTAGTATCTTCTATAAATTTTTGAGAATTTTTATAATTTGGATCAAAAATACCTTTTTTATTCAAAAAATTTCTTTTACCAGTAATTTTACCATTATTACTACTGACTTCTTTAGATCTATTAGATTTTTTATATTCTTCACTATGAATACCAATTTTCAATTCAGCACATTTTTTTCCAGTATCCATTTGCATTTTTTTATATTTTTTAGAATTTCTATATTCAGGATTATGAAATCCAAGTTTCATATTTTCAACATTTTTTCCGTTGGAATAATTTATTTCTTTATCAACTATAGGTGGATTATTTGCTTTTGAATTCAAATTATAACAAATTTCTTTACCAAACCACATATCCAATAAAGATTGTTCTAAGATTCTTTCACTAGATTCATCTTCTATTATTTCCCACTCAAATATATCTGGATTTTGTCTTAGAGCATTTTGAAATGGATAATTCTCTTTAGATAATAAATGTTGTCTTTTTCTTTTCTCAAAATCTAAGGTACTTCCAATATAAAATTTTCCATTTGATATATTACGGGCAATATAAGTAATCATATATTATCCTTCTTGATATACTGAAACATAAACAATTCCAGTTTTGGTTAGAGGAAGTATATAATCTTTGAGATCCTTGTTATGCATTCTAATACATCCGTGAGTAGAATAAAGTGGTTGATATGGATCCCAACATTTCGGCCAACCACAAGCACTTCCACCACCATGTATCATAATTCCACCACGACCATATTTTCCTTCTTGATTTTCAAGGTCAATTAAATCAAAACTATACCAACCAAAAGACCTCAATTCTCTAGAATATGATGGTGTCTTTCCAACTCTTTCATAATCTTTATGAATAGTTTCAATTCTATAAAGACCAGGAGGAGTATCAGTATTTGAAAATTTAAATTCATAATCACTTCCCTGCCCTCTTGCAAGTGCTGGAAGTTCCCAAAGTAACTTTCCTTCAAAACTAAATGCCTTTACTTTTTCGGTAATATCATTCACCACTAAATGACTATCACCTTTTTTAAATCCAAAGTCCTTTGGCGTTTTCTTTGGTCCAATCATTTTTAATCTCCGATATACTCTAATGAGAAAATATCATGTTCTTCAATCTCAGGATCTAACCATTCTCTAAATTCATTTTGTATTGCATACGCATTCTCATAATGATGATTATCACATAGTGTATGTATGCGATCAACAGCCCAATCATTTGAAATTCTAAGCAAATTATGAAGCTTCATTATTTACAAAACAAATAGATGATCTCACTTTATCACAATTAAATCCCCATGACAAGTATCTAAATATTAGTAATAATATTTATTTTTATGACTTGGTTTTATAATAATCAACCTTTTGGCGAAATACCAAAGAATATGGAAGGTTTTGTTTATTGTATAACCAATTTAGAAAATCAAAGAAAATATATTGGTAAAAAGCACTTCTGGACTAGACAAAAGGATCGTAAAACTGGTCGTAGAAAAACTAAAGAAAGTAACTGGAAAGATTATTTTGGTTCTTGTGATGAATTAAAAGAAGACGTAAAGACATTAGGAAAGGATAAGTTCTTAAGAGAAATACTTTATATTTGCCCTCATAAGAAATCAATGTCTTATTATGAAACCTATGAACAGTTCACTCGTAATGTTTTAATGAATGAATGTTATTATAATACAAATATTGAAGGTAAATTCTTTGATAGTGAAGTAGAGAATATTTACAATTCAGTTCTTAAGGGTTTTGAATAGGTGTCTTTAAGTAACTTAAAGTAACTTAGCTAATCCTTATCTCCAAACCCAACAAAGGTATTATAGTAATAAAAAAGAGGTTCTGTCAAGAACCTCTTAAAGTTATGTTAAGATATTATAACAATTTATTGAAAAAGTAATATGTTAGTTTAAGAAGTAGTTATTAAATGTTTATTATTTTAAATCCCTCTTATCATCATAAATGCTAGGTCTTACCAATGGTTTGTCACCAAAAGTTCTTTGAACTTTTTTTTCCTGTCCAGGTTCAAGTTTTGTTTGACCTAGGGGCAAATCTAAATGTCTGTTATAATTATTATATCCAGTAGATCGGTATTTAATATTGGGCGTCATACCAGATCTACGCCAACTTGGAGATGTAATATCAGGTTTAAAATAAGTATTGTTTCTATCATCAGTATATGAATTTCCCGAAACACCACCAAGTCTTGATCGATATTCTTTATCTGTTGTAACTAATCCTCCAGCACCTCCTCTATTGAAAGATGTTGATGGTTTTGGTTTTGGTTTTGGTGCTGGTGCTTCTAGATCTGGTTTAGCTATTCTTCCACCACTTAATCTATTAAGTCCATAAGCTGCGATAGCACCCGGATATCCAAATCCTTTAAGAACATTAGTTACTCCATCCTCAACAATACTTTCTCTCCAGTCTTCACTCATATTCACCATAATGACTTCTGCTGCTTCTGGTGTTTCAGCATAACCTTCATCTAAAAGATGAGAGACAATAATATTATTATATGCTTCACTAACAATATCTTGAATGACCTCACCATCCATCTCCATCATCACATAAAGTGCCTCGTCTAAGGTCTCTACGTGCCCCTGTGAGGCGAGATACTCAAGAATAAGGTCAAAAGCATCATACTCGTATGAAGCGTTTAATTGTGCGGTGAATGATTTTTTACCAGAAGGATCATATTTTACCGTTCCCTTTTTACCACCTAAAGTTGCAGCATATTCTTTACCTACTGTAACTTTACCACCTTTTCCACCAGCGGCAGATATTATTTGACCTGTTTCTCCTGAAGGTTTGGGTTTAGCAGTGCCTACGCTATCTGTAGGTTCTCCTCTAAGTGCTGGTCCAAGTTTTCTGGTTTGTTGTAATGCTTTACCAACTAATTCTCTTCCAGCTCCACGAGTTAAAAGTTCATCAGCAGTTAAACCTACTGCACCTGCTACACCAAATTTTCCTAGTTGAGATAAAACTTTTTTTGCAACTGGTTTTGCACCTTGCCAAATATGATGTCCAGCACGTCCAAAAAAACTAACTGGAACACCTTTTAGTTCAGTTAAATATGCCTCATACATCTCTTCCCAAGTATAATCACTTAAGTCATAACCTTCTTCTACAAGTGAATTTACCCAAGTTTCAACTTCTTCCCAGATTTGTTCTTCAGTAAGTTGTATTGACATCTTGTAATTCTTAATTGTTCTATAACCTTATTTATGATATATTAAACTTTTGTTTTATATTTCTCGTATCTTTCTTTTTCTCCTACTTTCCATCCACCTTTAGTAGGAACAAATTCTTTTCCAACTCCAGTTCCTTCAACTCCACCAAGTTTTGATAAAACTTTTCCTGATGGTTTTGGTGTGGTTGGAGTTACTGATTTTGGTGATGTTGGTGGTTTTGGTTTTGCTGATTTTTGAGATTGTTGATATTTGCCAACTTCTCTGGCAATATCTGCACCCGCAAATCCCCATCCAATAGGTCCAGGAATAGCAGAACCTGCAGCGAGAGCAGCACCAGTTTTATCTCCTTTATATAATCTATATCCGGCAAGTCCCAAACCAGCAGCTGTCTGCAATCCAGGAATAAATCTTCCTACTCTACTAGCTAAAGTTCCCAATCCTTCATCAATTTCACCATAAGATTTTTTATAAGCTTCTCTAATAAATTCTTCGTAAGTTTTCATCACTTAATACTTTTTAGGTATTTATAAAAAACCTCCCACGTGGGAGGTTTTATATTTTTATTTAACTGGAGGTAAAGGTGGTATTTTCGCTGGAGGTACTGGAGGTGGAGTAGTTAATTTAGGTAATCTTTTATCTTTTTCCTTAGGTACTGAAGGTGGAGTAGTTAGTTTAGGGAGAGAATTTACTGGAGGTGGAGAACTTACTGGAGGAGGAAGATCTACTGGATGTGGGGGAGCACTTACTTCTAAAATACTCTGTTTCCAATCCTCACTCATACTTACCATAATTGCTTCTGCTGCTTCCTCGGTATCAGCATAACCTTCATCAAGAAGATGCCCTTTAATTATATCAAAAAGATCAAAATGTTGATTCAATACTCTTTCTCTTGCGGATTTGAAAGTGGGTCTAGAAGGAGATCCAACCGCAGCATTTGTATCTCTACTTGCATATCTCACACCAGAATCACTAGCAGCACCCGGTGAAATCGGAACTCTTGGAGCACTTGATTTTGATATCTCTGGTTTTGGTGTCATTTCGGCTTGTCTCTGTTGAGACCTTGTAATCATTTGTTGAATTGAATCATCTTTTTCATATTTACGAGCAGTTGGAGCAGTTGGAGCAGTTGGATTAGGCTTTGGCTTATTCTTAGTTTTATCAGGAGAACTTACTGCTGGAGCAACAGGGGCAGTAGGTCTAGTGGCAGGTAGACGATTACGAGGAGGTTGAGTAGTAGGAGCAGCGGTTCTTGAAGGTGAAGGTCCAATAGGAGTATTTCCACCAGTTGTAGGACCACCTGCAGTTCCTTGGCGTGTTGTACCTACTTGTGATGCTCTTGCTCTTGCAGTCTGCTGAAGTTCTGCTCCTCTGTAATTTGATGGAAGACTTCCAATTTGTGGTCTAGATACTGCAGTTCCTCTTCCAGTCTGTCGGGGAGTTCCAGCATTCATTGGGCGAGCAAATCTTGATTGATATGGTGCATTAGAAATTGGTGCAGTTGCTTGACCAGTGGTTCTAGTCTGCCCCATCTCATTCAAATAAGCCTCATACATCTCTTCCCAAGTATAATCACTCAAGTCATAACCTTCTTCTACAAGTGAATTTACCCAAGTTTCAACTTCTTCCCAGATTTGTTCTTCAGTGAGTTCTTGAGGAGTATATACAGCATTATATGCTTCCATCAATCCCTGAACTTCATTACTTGTAATTCTATACATTTTTTTCTGATATTTTCTTTATACTTTTATTTATAAAAAAAGACCTCTAAAAGAGGTCTGGAATACTATCATCCAACCACTGCTTCGCATAATCATAATCACCAAAAATGGTTTTATCATTATCTGCAGCGTCTTTATATAATTGAATTATTTCTTCTATACTTAATTCATCAGAGTTTAAATCCTGCGAATGCATCGTTTTTCATATCTTGTTTGATGCCACCAATCAAATATTGCTCAATTTCTACTTCTTGAGGTGCGTTTTGTAAGGATTTAGAATTCAACCAATGATCGGTCCATGGAAGAGGATTGTTCTTAGCAGGAATATCATAAAGTGGACGAAGACCAATTGCCTTCATTCTACGGTTGGCAATCCACTCAACATACTGTTGAAGTAATTTATCATTCAATCCAATCATAGAACCGTTTTTGAAGAGATATTCCGCCCATAATTTTTCTTGATTTACAGCACTTTCAAAAGTTCTTGTAATCCAAAATTCCTCTTCATTCCAGATTTTTTTCATATCTGGGTCATCACCTTCCTTCCATTTATTGAGAATGTTTTGTGTAATTACAAGGTGTTGATTTTCGTCACGAGCAATCAATGAGATAATTTTTGCACTTCCTTCCATAAGCTTGAGTTCGCCAAATGCAAAACTGCAAGCAAAACTAACGTAAAAGCGTATACCTTCAAGAATATTAACATTTGCAACTGCTCTGAAAAGTTTTCTTTTGAGTTCATATCTTGTGTCCTGTGCGTTCGGAACTTGTTCTTGTGCATATTTCCAAACTTCAGATGAATCATACATATGTGCATTATTGATGAAATCATTATATGCCTGAGTTACACTCACGGCACGTTCCATAATTCTTTCATCATTTAAAATAGTATCAAAAACATCTGAAGGATCTGAATAAACGTTCTTGATGATATAAGTATAGGAGCGAGAATGAATCATTTCCATAAACTCCCATACTTTCATACAGGCTTCTAATTCTGGTAGAGAACAATACGGAACAAATGCCATACCAGGACCACGACCTTGAACACTGTCAAGCATAATTTGATACTTTAAATTAGAAGTAAAAATATGTTTTTGTTCGGGACGAAGAGTTTGATAATCCCCTCTATCTTTTTGAAGAGATATTTCTTCTGGTCTCCAAAAATAACTTAACTGTTGTTGAGTAAGTTTATCAAAAACTGGATACTTATAAGAATCGTATCTCTGCAATCCTAAAGGTTGACCTAGAAACATAGGTTGTTTCTTTCTATCAACGTCTTCAGAATTAAAAACTGTAATAGAATCAACCATTTGTTTCTCCGATTTTACTGAGGTAATAAACTCCATATTTCTCCTAAATTAAATTGTACAACTTTCACAGGAACTTTCATCAGAACTCATAACTTCATTTATAAGAGTTTCAAGTTCTTGTTTTTTAATTGAAATATCATCCACTTCTTCATCAGATTTAATGTCATATGTGTTTTGGTAATATGCAGTTTTATGACCCATAGAGTAAGAATAAAGCATATCGTGTGCCATTACAGAAACAGGAACTTCATTATCTGGGTAATTCTCTGGATTATAGGACCAGTTTCCAGAAATCGCTTGATCGAAGAATTTTTGCATAACTGCAACAATATTAATATAACCAGTATTCCCAGACATATCCCAAAGCAACGTATAGTTGTTCTTAAGAGTTTGATACTGAGGTACAATTTGCTTAAGAGGACCTTTTTTGGACTTCTTAACGGACAAATATCCACGAGGTGGTTCAATTCCGTTCGTCTCATTTGACACAACGGAACTGCTCTCCGATGGCATCTGTGCCGACAATGTTGAGTTCCTAATACCGTATTGCTTGAGTAATTCCCTAAGATGATCCCAATCATATTTTAAGTTATTTGGAACTATTTTATCGACATCTTTTTTATATGTATCAACTGGCAAAATGCCATCAGAATACTTTGTTTGATCGTAATAATTACAAGCACCTCTTTCTTTCGCAAGATTTATAGATGATTGAATAAGATAATATTGGAATGCTTCACTTAAATCATGAACCAATTCCCATGCTTTTTGCTCTTCATATTTTACATTGTGTTTTGCAAGATAGTGTGCCAATCCAATATATCCAATTCCAAGTGCCCTACGATTTTTTGTGAAATTTTCTGCTGCTTTTACTGGATAAGTTTGATAATCAATAAGTTCATCCAAAGAACGGACAGAAAGATCGCAAAGACTTTCTAGCTCCTCATTTGATTTAATTTTTCCAATATTTACTGCTGAAAGAATACATGTAGCAATTTCTCCATTTTCATCATCAATGTGTTGAATTGGAGTAGTTTTAAGAGTAATTTCCTGGCACAAATTTGACATTGTAATTTGTTCTTTAAAAGAACTATGAGAGTTACAATGATCTATATTCATAATATAAATACGACCAGTTTCAGCACGCTCTTTAAGAAGATCTAAAAATAATTTTTGAGCACTAATAGTTTTTCTTGGAATAGTGTTATTTTGTTCATAAGAAACATATAACTCATCAAATCTATCAGTTCCAAAAGCATCATAAAGACCAGGAACTGAGTGTGGAGAGAAAAGTGATATTTCTTGATTGTTGATAAAGCGTTCATAAAAAAGTTTGCTAATTTGTATGGAATAATCTAGTTTACGAACACGATTATCTTCAGTACCCTTATTATTTTTCAGTACAAGAATATCTTCTATTTCTTGGTGCCAGATTGGAAAGTGGACAGTTGCTGATCCACCTCGGATGCCATTTTGAGTGCAACTTCGGACAGTCGCTTCAAACTTCTTGAGGAAAGGGATAACACCTGTGTGTTGAACTTCTCCGTTTCTGATTTTACTGTTGATGCCACGGATTCTACCTGCGTTGATACCGATGCCCGCCCTTTGAGAAACATACCTAAAAATTGCAGAATCACTAGACTCGATACTACGGAGGGTGTCATCAACATCAACAAGAACACAGCTAGCAAACTGTCTAAGTGGAGTTCGCACTCCCGCCATGATAGGTGTGGGAATGTTGATTTTGTGCTTTGAGATTGCGTCATAGTACCTCTTAACGTATTCTAATCGTGTTTCTTTGGGATACTTGGAAAAAATAGTAGCAGCAATCAAAAGATACATAAACTGTGGGGTTTCATAAACTTGCCCCGTACTTCTATCTTGTACAAGATACTTATCAACTACTTGCCTAAGACCAGCATAAGTAAAAATATAATCTCTATCGTGGTCAATAAAAGATTGAAATTTTCTAAAATCTTCTTCAGTATATAAATCAAGAATTTCAGAATCATAAACACCTAATTGAACACATTTTTGAACATGTTCAAATACGGTAGGACATTCGTGCATAAGTCCAAATAACTTCTTACGAATGGAAAATAAAAGTAACCTTGCAGCAACATATTGATAGTTAGGATGCTCCAAATCTATCAAATCAGATGCGGATCTGATTAGGATTTCTTGTATTTCTGCAGTTGTAATTCCATCATAAAATTGAATTCCAGATTGCATTTCAACTTGAGAAGCAGAAACACCAGACAGATCTTTACATGCCTCTTCAACCATTAAATGAAGTTTATTCAAATCCAATGATTCAGTTGAACCATTTCTTTTTACTACTTGTGTTCCGTTACTCATACTTTTTTCCATTGATTAAACTTTACCTTTGCTTCTAAACCCGAATAAGTATTTAATTTTAGCATCTCCATAACATTAAGTCCAGCGAGAACGCAATCATTAACATCTTTTTGTATAACGTTAGAAGGCCAAATCACTACCTTATCACCTCTATCGATGGTTTTTGAGATTCTGTTGACGATTTCTCTGTTGCGTGGTTCATTATCAAAAACCCAAATATAATCGCACCAATTAAACGACCTAATATCAATGTCGGACCCGCACATAGCAACAGAGTTTTCAACGAATTCCGAGTCAAACGGTCCTTCAAGAATATAAACCGTTTCATCTTTATTAATTTTATTAAGTCCATAAATTTTTGGTATATCATCAACAAGCATGACGGTGATATATTTATTTGGCGAAGAGTTAAGTGATCTTCCTTGAAATCCAAAAATATCTCCATTCTCAGACAAAAATGGAATTATAATTCTAGACTCTTCGTATTTTAAACTTTTTTCGTCAAAAGTGTAAACTTGACTGTTTACCCATTCTTTAAACTTTTCAGCATAATAAAAATTATTTGGATTTAATTTTCTATCTAAAAGATATTTTTTTGCTTCAGGATTTGACGATGCTTTTGGTATATCTAACTTTTTAAAAAAATTAGGTTTCTGAAAATTTAATTTGGGTTCTTCAACAACAAAATTTTTGCCCGTAAATCCTTCTTTAAATTTTTCAAGACAATACTGTTGATGAAGAACTATATCTATTTTTTTGAGAAAATTGTTAAAGGATAAACTGGAACCACAATTATGGCACTTAAAATTTGTATTATTTTTTACTGAATAAAAATATCCTCTAGATTTATTTTTGTTCTTTTGCGAATCACCACAAATAGGACATCGGAAATTATAAAGATCTGCTTTTACTCTTTTAAATTTTTGTAGACGTGATGATACTAAACCAATATACTTAGAATCAATTAAATCCATTCACAAAGTATCAGAGGTCTATAGTTTATCAGTTCTTAACCTTTTTGTCAATTATTGACATTCTGTTGGTGAAGATGTCCTTGACGCTGCATTTGCATTTCTGATGGTGTCCACCACCCAGAAGCAAGCGTAGAAAATGCTGTTGTTAAAATTGCCAAAAGAACCCCACACCCAACGGTCATCCACTTTATTTTTCCTATCTCTTTTACTTCTATTTCCATTTTGTCAATTCTCTCTGAAACTTGATCATGTTGTTCTCTATTTTCATCTTTTAACTCATCAATCATACGTGTAATTAAGTCGTCAGTTTTACCACACTGACCTATTTTTTCATCATGAACGGCAAGCATTTTACTAATATTTTGATTTGCTTTTCCAACAAGTTGAATTGCCTCATCAATTTTTCTCATCATTATCTCATATGAAGACAATCTCTCCTCAAGTACAGCAATTTTAGTGTCTGCAGTTGTATTTTGGTTGAACATTTGTATTAGTTGCCTGATTTTTGGACCTCTCATTCTTTTATCAGAGAAACTAATATCTTTTCAACAAGTTATACTTATATTTATTTCTTTTTCTTCTTTCTCTTTTTGCCTAATAAGTCTGTTCTATAAAATAATGGAAGTCTTCTCATAAGACTGGATCTTCCGTCAGGAATACCTGGCATAAGTTTATCATACCCAGCAACAGGACCTTTTGGATCTGCGGCACCAGTATATCCACCAGCACCAACTACCATTCCCTCTTCTTTTAAGGTGCGAATAATTTCAATTATTCTATCTATTTTATCCATTAGATTGCCTGTAATTTTGATAAACAAAATTCATCAATTTCAATATCATGAATTGGAGTTCTTGGATACTCCGGAAAGCGATTTAAAAATACAAGAAAACTTTTAATAGAAGGCCACAGTTCCTTTTCTAAATTATAAAATAGTAAAGGAACTGCAGCCTCATCAAAAACATTAAAAAGAATAATCAAATGATTTAATATCAAATGAATTTTTAATTCACCAGTATTTTTGTATTTTTTTAACAATCTTTTGATATATCTAATTCTTTTGAGATCTGACTCAAAATCCTCCATAGTCAATGCTTGAGGATTATTGTAGAATTTTATAGCAAATATTAAATAATTATCTTCATTCAGTTCATCAAATCTCATATCATGTTATCAAGCGTAAGTCAATCTTGCGGAATTAGAGAATACTGTAGTTGCGTTAGTTGTAGATACTCCAACTCGGAAATATGTTCCATTTGGCCTGTCGCCTGTAACTGTAGTGGAAGCAATTCCAACTGTTGGTGTATTGACATCACTGTAAATGGCATTAGCAGTAAGATTAGACCAAGTTGAATTATCTGTAGAAGATTGCCATTGATATGAAAGAAGAGCATTTGGTGATACTGAAGCAACAACACTAAATGTAGTATTTTCTGTCGCAAGAATACCTGTTCTATTTGAAGGATTGGTAACAATTGTAATTGTATAATCCTTGAATACACTATCATCAGAAGCATCATAAGAAGATGTAGTAAGAATTCCACCAGCAACTAAAACCTCACTTTTTACTCTTAAATTTCCATGAGTATCAACATATGTCATAATGCCGACCCATCCACTATGAGCAACAGCATAAGCAGCAGCTTTTCCACCAACTGATGTCACAGCAGCAGAACCAACTTCATATTGATCAACACCAAATACACCAGTAAATACTGGACTTGTTGAATATCCTACTGTTTTCGATTCTGGTGCCCTATAGACAGAATCAAATAAAGTATAAATTGGTTCTTCTGAAATAAAATATGTAGTAGATGGAACAGTTGTAATTCCAGTTACAATTCCAGCAGTGGAAGCAATTGAAAGAGTTGTAGAAGTAAATCCAGTAATTACAGCATAACCATAAGTTGCTCCAGCACCAACTGTTATAACATCTCCAGTTTTAATTCCTGCTGTAGAAAAAGTAACTACTCCCACACTTCCAGTTACTTGTGCTGTGGAAGTTCCTAAATTAACCTGAACGGTTCCGTCAGAATAGACTAAATCTTTATTGCCCCAAAGAGACATGTTTCCTTACCTATAATTCTTTTATATTGATATTTATAAAAAAAGGAGACGTTAGTTTGTCTCCTTTTTATTTTGTTTTACTTAGTTTCGGGAGTTGGATCTTTTGCCCCTTTCTTTTTTAGTTGCTCTCTAACTTGAAGTAGAGCAAAAGAAAGAATACCATTTGACTTAAATTTAGGTATAGCACCAAGAAGTTCAGAAATAATTAGAGCAATAGTAGCAAGTGCTGCTTCATTTGCTGCTACCCAAGCCATAAATGCTGCTAAGGTCATAATGTCCTCCGTGTGAAGAGTATCCTGTAATATTTAGGAATTAAAATTGCCAATTACCACTCCTATCTCTAGGAGTTCCAAATCTTGGGTCGTTTTCTATGTTTGGTCTTCTTGGTTTGGGTTTATACTTAACTGCTCTATTACTATTATGTTTTTTTACATCAGGTCTGTTTTCTCTTTCTCCAGGCTCATCCATTTCTCTTTCGAAAATTACTTCACCATCTTCTAGTTCATATGAAGAAGAAATAACTTTAGATGCCCTCACAGCAAGGGTATCAAACTTTCTGCCGCTTTTTAATCTACGATTTGCTTTAGGTGTTTCTGATTTTGGTGTAGATTGAGTAACTGCTCCAGGTTTTGCAGTTCTTGTCATTCCAGCAAGTGCTAATGATGCCTGGTGTGCAAGTTCTTCTTTTCTTTTACGCTCTTCTTCTTGCTTCTTTCTTTGTGCTGGAGTAATAGTTCTTGCCATTCTTTCTTCTCTAGAACGAAGTTTTTCATCAATAACTTCACCTTCTGGTTCATATCCAGCAACCATAATTAGGGGTTGTTTAATTCCAGTTTTTGATCTAATTATATTTTTTAGCACATTTCCCTTTGCGTAATCTCCTCTTGTATCTCTTTGTTCTTCTTCTGGTTCGCAAGAAGTTTCTTCTTTAACTGATTTTTTATGCTTTGGTAGACCCTTATGTTTCGTTTTAGCAAAATCACGAATTTTCTTTTCACTCATACTATCAACAATTTTAAGAACTTCATCACT
>Ga0129333_10000126_pt1 | contig 50148 bp, 27 predicted proteins | sample CPB6_08_DNA_FD_94474 | JGI IMG/M metagenome (GOLD analysis project Ga0129333, IMG submission 94474) | Freshwater to marine salinity gradient microbial communities from Chesapeake Bay, USA - CPBay_Sum_0.6_0.8_DNA | ecosystem: Environmental > Aquatic > Marine > Coastal | place: USA: Chesapeake... | reverse complement strand
TCCTCTCTGGTATTCCACCAGACTTTGTAACTGTCCCGTCTCCGTTGTCAATGACGATCGCCCCCGAAAGTCCTCTCATGAAAACGCGCTTTCAATAAGAACCTCGGCAGTCTTTCGCGGATCATTTCTTGTTCGAAGAACTTCACGGTTGTGCTTTGCGATCTCAAAGCGGTCGGCGTCTGAGATGGCGAGGCACTGCTCAAACGCCTCCGTGCACTTACGGATGATTTCAAGTCCTTCCTCTTGGACAAGACGACCCTGCGTGGGCGATCCTTTGTACCAGTCGAGCACGAGCATTCTGAACTGTGGATCGGACAGGTGGCCAGGAACGATGCACATCGCACCGGCATCTGCTGCCTCGAGCGACGAGTACTCGACAAGACCGCGCGCAAAGTTGTGCGCCGTGAGGTTCATGTGAACGCGAAAACGCGACGCGATTGCCGCGGAGTCCATGTAGTTACCGAGGTAGCGAACAAGCGCACGCCCTGGAATTCGCGCGTCCCACGGGAACGGCGTGATGATGTTTCCCTCACCGCCCTTTGTTGGGTCAACACGCAGTGCGTACCGCTTTGACTGAGCACCGAAGTGATCACGAAGCTGCTCGTAGACGATGTACGTTGGCGATGGGCCTAACCCGACCGAGCACGATCCCCAGATCTCGACCGTGACGTGCTCTGGAAGCTGTGCGCCGGCCAACGCAACCACTGGCTGTCCCTTGTTGTAGATAAACCTACCGGATGTGCCGACAATCCATTCATTTGTAATCGGCGCGTCAATTTCAAACTTTGGAATGTACGGCATTGGGCCCTTGATCCAGTCCATTGACTTAAACAGCTCGTTGCTGTCTTTTGCCGAGTCGTCGCTCATCGTGACAAGGCGCGAGCCTCGAGAGGGCGATTCAAGAAGTTGACGGACATACGGAATGTCTTTTTCTGGATAAAACGATCCGTGAAGCGACGTCGTCCACTTTGTCTTCGTTCTACGCAGTGCGTCGACGTATTCAGGAAGAATTGTTGTTTCGGTCTTTGCGGACTCTTTTGCCGCCGTCTTGTCGTGCAGCGGCACCTTGATCTCTGGAAGAACGACCATGTCATATGTGTCAAGAGTTTCAACGAGCTGTGCCGTCTTTACAACAACGTTTGGCGCCTCGCTCCACCATCGGCCGCCTGGCTGTGGCTTTCCCCACGACGCGCGTGTCTTGCCGCTCTTTGTGAATGAGACAACATCGCAGTCGTGCCCAAGCTGTTGAAATCCGTATCGAAGCCTGAACGCCCAGGCCGTTGGGCCTTTTACACCGGGCTCTGGCTCAAGAATTGCTACGCGCATAAATCTCTCCGTTGTGTGTTGTGTGTAAAAAAGATATCACGGCCGAATCATAGAGGGCGTGCCTGTCATGTGACAAGCACGCCCCTCTATGAACGCCTACTGTTCTGAGTAGATCAGAACGGAGCAGGTGGCGGCGTGTCTGTCGTCGCTGCGCCTGCCGGAGCTGCGGCCGCTGGTGCCGGAGCCGGTGCTGGTGCTGGTGCTGGCGCCGGTGCCGGTGCCGGTGCCGGTGCTGCTGCTGCAGGAGCTGACGCTGTCGCCGTGGTTACTGCCGAAGCGTAGTACGCCTTGATCTCGTTCTTCTTCTGTCCCTGCCAAGTGCGCGAGCCGACCTGAGCGCGGAAGAACTTGTTCTTCATCGCGGCCTCGATCTGCGCGTTTGTTGGGCTCGTTGCAAAGAACTCACGGCCGAGGCCGAGTGCGTTCATCTTGCGGAAGAAGATTCCGAGCGCTGTCGGGTTGTCCGTCGACACGACCAGGTTGTCCCACACGAGGCGCTTTGCGTGCGCGCCGGTCTGGACCTGTGCCTTGACCTTGAACATTGTCTTTCCAGACTGCGAGACCGCTGCGGTGGCTTCGATGACCTGGAGGTCGTAGTCGCCATCCGGCAACGGATCAAAACCGCCTGCTGAATCGCCGGCTTCCTTGATAAGGTCGCCCCAGTTGAGGGTACTCATGATTGTTACCTGTGCTTTCTTTGCTTGTTATTTGGATGTTTCTTGTGGACGTTGTCCAAACACGATGTCAAGCATGCGCTCAACACCGAGGTTTTCTTGCTCGACAACTTTGCCGAGCCTTCCTTGAACGCGCTCGCCAGCTTCGTACTGGTTTGTGCGTTCAACATACATACGACGCGCCTTGTATGGCGCCTGCGTCGGATCGTTCGGAAACACGTCCTCAACGGTGATTGCACCGAGGATGTCGTAGAAGTACGGAGCCTGGATTGCAAGTTGACCTTGGAGGTACGGACGATAGCGACCGTCCTTATCCTGCCTGGCCATTGCAGTAAGAACAACCGCCTCGAGTGGTGCCGTCGGATGCATCGTCAGGTCGCGAAGATCGCGAAGCAGTGCACCCATGTGACGAAGAAGTTCGCCCCACTGTTGCATCTGCATCTGGTTTGTTCCTGCGATGTTGTCCATGCACTTGACCTGGAGCTCAGAGACCGAGTCAATGATCAGCGACTTGAACTGATGACGCCCGAGCTGAAGCCACTGGTAGGCCTTGAGAACAGTGTCGTATTCCGTGACGTTGACAACACACGTGTCCCACGTGCCGTCTGCGACGGGCGGCTCTTCGCGGAGCGGATCCCAATACCGAACGTTGATCGGTAAGAACCGGTGTCCTCCCTCAACGTCGAGCATGAGCCGCGGATACGGGGCCGTCACTGCAAATGACGACTTACCCACCTTTGACTCGCCGTAGACCATGATTGTCAACGAGCGCTGTACTTCACCCATTATTCATTTCCTTTCTTTTCCTCTGTTTTGTAGTAACCGTATGGATCTGCCACCGTGTACATCTCACTTATCGCGTGCTCTGCTGCGCTTCCGTCGTCAAACAACGGGCAAATCGCAAAGAACTGACACTTCCACTTGCAGTCTCGGCTTGGCCGAGGATAAGCAACGCTGTAGTGATCTTGTCCTTCGTCAAGTGCGCCTCTGACGGTCAGCATATCCTTGATTGTTCCGTAGATGCGTGACGCAAAGGCTCGAAGCGCAAATTGATTGTGCCGTACCTCAATTTGATCGTAGAACGGTGGCTTTGCGTTTGCCGTGCGCTTCACCTTCTTGAGCATCGTGAAGATACCACCCTCACTGCGCTCTCCAGCATGCTTTCCAAGCTCGCGGTTCTGGTACTCCTCAAGAAGCATGTAGGTGAGGATCTGCTCGTTCATGTGAGCAAGGCTTGCAAACTCCGTAAATGAGCCGCCAACTGTCTTAAAGTCGCGGAACATGCGCACGCCGTCGCCCTTACGGCGGACGCGCATGTCAAGCTTTCCTTGCAGCTCGACCTCTCCGTCAAACATTGGCATCGAAATAATTTCTTCTGTCGAGATCATCTCAAGCTCGGCGTCAATGCCGTTTTCATCGACCCACTGTAAGTAGCCTTCAAGCATGATCCTGCCGAGCTCTGCCTCCGTGTCAAGGTCGACAGTGTCACGGTAGCTGTCGATGAGAACTTGACGGTCGAGCCTAACGAGCTCAGCGTGCGCCTCGAGCAGTGGCACTCCAAGGCTGTAGTGTGCGTCGAGCGCGCCGTGAATTCGTGTTCCAAGAGCCAGCGCGCCTGTCATGTTTTGCGTCTTAGGCTGAAGCCGCCTGTAGTACGTGAGCCACCACTTGCGGCGGCAGTCTTTGAACGTTTGGATCTCTGAGTTTGAGATCTTGATCGGCCGCGGCGTGATGACGACCGGCATCTCTGAAGCTGTAAATGTCACTATGAACTCGCTTTCTCGTCTTTGAGGATTTTTAGAAGCTGTGCTTTATCGCGAACAATTTGCTCGAAGTTGTCGGCCTTTGTGTCGAGCACGTCGATGACTCGCTCTTCAATGGTGCCTTCAGTGACGTAGTCAATGATCACGATGGAGTCGTGGATCTCGCTGCCGATGCGGTGAACGCGATCGAGAGCCTGCTTGTGATCTACGAGCGACCACGGACGCTGAAGCATGACGAGCCGCCTAGCGGCCGTAAGCGTGATTCCAACGCCGCCTGCCTGAGCAGTAAATAGGATCCACTTGATCTTTCCAGACTGAAAATCGTCGACTGCCTTTTGACGCTCGTCTTCGTCCTGCGCACCGGTGATAAGGCCGTGAGGAATCTTTGCCTTAGTCATTTCCTCACTCAGAAGCTCAATTAGCTGCCGCGATACCGCGCAGACGGCGACGGAATCGTCTCCAAAGTCGCCGCTTGCGATGTCGTCCATAAGCGCGTCAACCTTGCACGACGGACCGACGAGCTTTACCTTTGTTTCGCCGGTGCTTTCATCGACAGTCATCTCCGCGAATGAACTTGCAAACTGAAGAAGTCGAGTCGTCTGCGTGAGCGGGCTTGGTGCGACAACCGCGCCGCCACCTTCAAGTTCCGCGATCATAATGTCGCGCATCTGATCATAGGCTTTCTTCTGCTTTGCCGACATCTCGATGTCTCTGCGCTCATTAAGAACCGGAGGAAGCCAGGGAAGAACTCGTGCCTTTAGCATTCTGCGCATGCGCGGATTTATGGCCGAGTAGAACTCTTCGGTCATGTGCGGCTTTACACCGATGACAATCATGCCGCCAAATGCATTCATCATCGTGTCAATCATTCTGTCGATCCAGCGCGTCTTGCTGGGCCACTCGCTTGGCGAAAGCCAGTGAAGGATCGGCCAAAGGTCGACAACATCATTTGCGATCGGAGTACCCGTGAGCGCGAACCGAATATCTGCGTCTCCAGTAGCAGCCCATAGCGCTCGAGTCTGCTTCGACTTCGGGTCCTTTGACCGGTGAATTTCATCGGCAACCACTGCCTTAAAGTCAATGCCGTTAAGCTCGCGGAGGTGTACCTCGCACCTATTTTCGGAAACTCGCTCATCGTGACCGCCGCAATCGACGCATCGAGCGAGCGCAACTGATCCATACGGCGCGAGTCTGGAATGACCGCGCAGCGACTCCCAGTTGATGACATAGATGTCTGCTTTTACCTCAAACTGCTTGCGCCGCTGGCCGGCAGAGCCACGAATAATTTGAACACTGACCTCTGGCCACCACTTTGCAAATTCGCGCTTCCAGTTTTTCTTAAGCGTGTTTGGGCACACGATCAGTGCGGGAAGCGCCTCGGTCCCCTCATCGTGCAGCTTCTTTAGCGCGCGAATTGCCTGCGCGGTCTTACCGAGGCCCGGCTCATCGGCAAGTAGCGCTCGCCTGGCCTTCGCCAAAAATGCAACTCCGGCGCGCTGGTGAGGAAACAGCGCCTCGTCGCCGTCGTACGTGTCAAGGTCACGAAGCTCATTTGCCGGAGCAACTCGAGTTGAGAGCTCGTTTGATGCCCACGCCGCAAGCGCGGGACCGATCGCAAGATCGTTCTTGAACACCGAACGAAGCGCCAAGCACGACGCCCAACCAAGCGGAACACGCCAGGCCTGCTCGCCGGCGTTCCATGTAGCGCCGGGAATGCTCTTGCACAGTTCTTTGAACCGCCACTCTGTCTCAATTCGGATGTACTCACCCGTTGGGTTGAGATCAACATTTACCGGCACTAAAACTCCTCGTCATTTGGTATGTGTCACTGTATCATATACTAAGACAAAATGCGTGTAGTTTTGCAAATTTTTTTCTTAGTATCTACTGAAGCAGTCGTCTTGGAGTCCAGCCGTGCTTTGCGAGGTACAAAAGTCCATGCCTAATCGCGTCAAGAGCGTGGCCTTCCCCTCCGCGATGCCAGTAGTCGAGTTTCTTAAGAGCGTCGTTAGGAAACAGACGCTTGGCATCAACCGGTCCTTGGTAGACGATCGGGCTAGCAGTTCCGTTGCTTTCTCGTATTAGGTGCTTTAGCACGCCGATCTGCTCCAAAGAATACGGTGCCTGCGAGTTCTTTGCCGTCTGCGCGGTGATCGTAAAGCGCTCGCACGCTACCTCAAGTACCGAACCACCGAGGTCGGCCTCCATGATTGCCTCGCGGACTGGCACGGCAAAGTTGCTCTCGTCATATTCTCCAGACCACAGTAGCTCAGGTTCGTGACCGGTCTCAATTGAGAATAAGCACACGCCAGACAACTTTCCTGGATCAACGGCAAGAATGAATCGTTTTTTCACCGGTACTTATCTCCCCAGCTTTCGAGAGGACCATCAACATCTGCTGTCAACGGAACGTTCCAGCCCTCGGTTGTTGTCATACACTTACGAACGAGCTGCTTGATCTCTTCTGCGTCTTCTCTCGGCGCGTTGAGCACGATTTCGTCGTGCACTGGAACGATCAGCAACTCGGTAAGATCTGCTTGGTCGAGCTTTACAAGGTTGCTCTTAAAGACTTCGGCCGCTCCACCCTGAATCAGATAGTTAACCAGCGTGTACACGCGGTTGTCGTCACATGGGAGCCTGCGCCCTGTCCACGTGTAAACGTAGCCTTGGCCTTCGGTCTTGAACCGGCGCATTCCGACATCTTCAATGCTGCGCTGGAAGTGCGTCATTCCAGGGAATCTTGCGTCAAACGCGTCAGATACCGACTTCATCTGCACCTCGTGAACGCCTGCCGTTAGCGCCTGCTTTGCGACGCCGGCGCCATACAGGCGGCCGTAGACCATGCTCTTGATGAGGTTTCGGCGCTTATCTGACTTCTGCATCGTCGGATCTGAGTACACCTCGCGGCCGATCTCCGTAAACGGATCTGAACCCGTTGAGTCGGCGATGTTGAACATTGCCGTAAGGTTGGGGTCGTCGGCGAGACTTGCAAACATGCGGAACTCGACCTGGTCAAGGTCGCTGGTGACAATCACGTGATCTTCGTCTTTTGGAATGAACGCGCGGCGAACAACATCGTCTCCTTTTGGAAGAGTTTGAAGCGCGGGGTCAGTAATTGACATCCTGCTCGTACGCGCGCCGAGAGTTCTTACCGAAGGATGAACTATTCCATTGATGTTGCCGTTGATGAAGTTTGCAAAGTACGTGTTGGCAAGTTTGTCGGCCTTGCGCTGTTTCAACACGGAGTCCGCGAGCTGCTTGACCTCGTCATTTCCGTCGCGAATCAGCATCTTGAGCTGATCCTTTGTACATGACTTTTGGCCCGTCGGCGTGTACTCTGTGATCTCTGCTCCGATGCTTTCAAACAAGCGAACGAGCTGCTGGTTGCTTGTTATCGAGACGCCGTTGTACGTTTTCTTGGCCCAGGTCTTTACAGACTCGCTGTAGTCGCTGAGCTCGCTAAACTTTCTTCTTGAGTAGTCAAGGTTGACACGAGCGCCGTTAAGTTCCATCCGAGTGACGATCCTGCGTGTCGCCATCTCGAGCTCATAGGGCCGCTGGTATGGTCCGTCTGGTCCGCACTTCTCGTAGAACTTTTCCCACAAGCGCGTTGTAAGAACGCAGTCAAGAGCGCCGTACGACCAATACGGTTGAAAGTTTACTGGAACGGTTCCCCATGTCCACCCGTTCTTTGAAAGCTCAACGTCAAGTGTTTCCTGGAGCGCGACAGCGCGACCGTCAACGTGAAGCGCGGCAAGGCGCTTGAGCGCGCCCGAGCCGAGCGGGTCAATGATGTGAGCCATAATCATCGTGTCGTGCACTCGATGCCACGGCAACTCCCAGCGCGATTGCACGTCAAACCACCTGGCCTCAAACGCGACATTGTGGCAGATGATCGGGCCGTCAAACTTGCTCATTGCCTCATAGAACACCCCAGACCACTCGCCCCACGGTATTGACCAACCCTGCATTCCGTCGCCGACTTGAACAAGACGAAGCTGTCCATGCCACGGTGAAAGCGAGTGCTCGCGTGGATTTCCAGGAATTTCGCCTGTTTCAGTGTCGATTGCGATCGCGTTGTGCGGCCTGCGCTCGCTAAGCCAATGAAGAAAATCACTTGCGCGCTCAACGCTGTCGACTATGTGAAGTTGCACGCCTTGCAAATTGTCAGTTGACATCTGGATCCTTAATTACAGTCAGTTCAATCATACATTTTTCAAGATACTCAAGAACACTGGCCGGGTTTCGATGGCTGTCTTCTTTTCTCCACCTGCATACAACTCTTGAAACTCCTGAGTTGGAGATAAGCTTTGCGCACTGCATGCACGGTGGAGCAGTGATGTAGATTGTTCCGCCCTGACTTCGAGACCTGTCAACATACATCAGAGCATTAGCCTCGGCGTGAATCGCCGGACACGCGTCATATACATTGTCGAGCGGCGAGATTCCCTTGGCCCGGTCGCACCAATTGATGCACGTTCCTGACTCTGGCCAAGTTGCTGCCGGGCCGTTGTACCCGGTTGCGACAATGTGCTGGTCATGAGAAACAATCGCCGCGCCCATCTGAGCACGCGAACACCGCGACCGTCGCGACACGGTCTCGGCAACAGAAAGCCACGTTTCGTCCCACGACGGGCGAGTATCAGTCATCGTTTTCACTGTTCTTTTGATTGTTCATCGCGTCTCCAATCGCGCCGGCCATGACCTTGGCGAGCAGCTCGATCGCGTCCTTGCGGGAAAAGCCAGCATCCTTAAGAGTCACGAATAGCTCGTGCATGCTGATCGCCGCTTCTTTCATTGGAGATGAATAGTCCTTGCCTTCAGACACTAGTTGCTCCTATTCTTTTCGATTGCCTTGATCATCGCGTCCGCGTACCAACGCTCAGCGTCAGTTACCCGCGAGTACGCCGAACGATCCGACGTTGCCTGCAGCGCGATCAAAGATGACGACTCAACCTCACGCCACGTCCGCCCGGTGATTGCCGGAACCTCGGCAACATTGCTTGTCTTGCGAAGCGCGGCTGCCGCATCAAAGTTTTCGGCGTAGATATGAAGAGATCCGACGTGGTGAGAGTAGGTGCCTGGCTCAATTCCGAGGATTGACGCAATCGCAATCTGAACGCGAGTGAACTGAAAAAAGTCATACGCGGCTCCAAGCCAGACATCGTTTGATCGCATGTACACGCTCATGTTGAGCCTATTGCGTCGGACGCGAAACTGGTGAAGGATGGTGCACGGGTAGTCGCGCTTTTTCTCGAGCATGTCGCGCTCTGGATTCCAGATTGTTACGACAGCCTGACGCGTGTCTGGATCTTTCTTGAGTCGATCAACCATGACATCGTACTGACCTTTGGTTCGTGTTCCGTACGAACCGTGGAACATTCCATCATCCTCGGTGTAATTTGCAAATTGAGGTCCGATGTCGATCACAAGCTTTGGAAAGCTCGTACCAGAAAGAAGCTGGCAGGCCTCAACGGCGCCGATACCTGGAACCGTGCCCCTGTTCACGCCAAGTGGAAGAGCATTTACTGGATTTGCGATATGAATTGTCGCATCTTCAATCTCAAGCGTGTTCAGCCCGCGGGGTGCCGCAGGCTGACCACACCGCAGAACATGGTTTACTAAGTCAACGTACCCGTTGACTCCATCCTCAATTTCAATGTGCTTTACCGAAGAATCCATTTATCTTCCTTGTCTGCTCCGATGTGAATAAATCTTTCAATTGCGTTTCCGTACTCTACGCGGTCGTGGTGGTGAAACCGGCGAACATATTGCGGGTGCGGAACAACAATGACGTCGTCATCAGAGACTCCAGATGTTTTCAGCCGCGCGGATGCTTTTCGGCCAAGTGCAATGATCGTTGGATTCTGAAGACTATTCCAGAGGTCAACAAACCGATCTCCAAACACGTCATCAGAGTTGACAATTCCGACCTCTCGCCACAGTGTTTCTGGAAGCGCGGACATGAGGTAGTCGCCAGAGTTCTTATTGACCGGCATGAATGGAAGAATAGTTACGTCTTTTCTGTTGCGGTTGTCCCCAACAAGCAGTGCTGCTGGCCTTGGAGATCCAATGTACTCTTTGAATGGAGCAAGGTGCCGAACTTCATCTGCTGCGGCCTCGGCCGCGGCGATTACCGACGCCGCAAGTTCTGGAATCTCGGAATAGCTAATCGGATCTGGAGTAAGCTTAGACCGCAACGTGTGAGTTGCTCCTGCGGCCTTTTCGTAGAGCTTAATGACTACCTCAAGATCTTCTTCTGACACAAAGTCATCTCCGCGGCCGCGCAGCCGAGACTGAATCACATCGAGCGGCTGGTACAGCCAAAACTGAGCCATGCCTCGAGAGGCCATAAACATCTCGACCCAGCGCCAGCCTGGCATTCCAAGCAGGCCGTAGTCGTCCTCTACGCACGTATGCGGGCGCTTTAGAGGAGCGTACGTCACCTCTCCCCAGTGCCACCTGTCCGCGACAACATTATTGTCAAAGAAGTTCTCGCTTTCGATGCTGATCGCGTACTCGTTGAGCGCCCACGCTCGAGTTTCTACTTCGGGCTTACCCTTGTGCGGCGTGTCGACTTGGCCGCGCTCTCTCAACTGCCGAACAACCTCCGCGCACAGCGAGGTCTTTCCAGATGCGTCAGTACCCTCAATCGCAATAAACATCAACGTCCCTTTGTAATTAGATTGCTAACTATATCAATAGGTAGCGCGTAGTTACGGGATCATCTCAATTTTATAGATCGATTCAATTCCAGTGTCAACCGCCGCGGCGGCCTCAAGAAGCCGTTGAGCTACGTTTGTTAAGTACCGAGCGCCGGCATTGTCATACTTGTACAATGCCTCAAGCACGGCGCCTGGATCATCACTTACTTGAGCCCAGTAGCGGTCTTTCTCTGGAAAAACAAGACCGGCCTCCGCCGACGGCCGGCAGTCTTGGCACGGCACGGCGTCGACCTTAAGCAGCTCTGGTTGTACTTCTTGAAGTCCGTAGCGCTTGACAAGGTGGCACGCTGCGCCGTGAAATGTCACCGACACGCCGACGCGGGAAAGAATGTACGACCCACTTTCAGTTCTATACAGCTCAAACTCGATCCAGCGCGTCGATCCTGACTTCCAAGACGATGACTTACCAAGAAGAGTTCCGTTGAACTGAAGAGTCCGCGATCCATCTTTTACTTGTATCATTTTTAGTCGTTTCCCGTGTTAGCCTATTTTTATAGTATCACTTTGCACGCTCGGCGAGCTGGTCGAGCAGCAGCGCGGTCTTTTGCCGCTCAATGGCGAGTCGAGCATCGAGCTCTGCCGACACGGCCATCGCCTGCGCCAGTTGCTGCCGCGTAGAGGCCAGCGTTAGCTTTACAATTTCAATGTCTTCTTGATCTTTTCTTGCGGTCACTTCTTCTTCTTTTCTCATTTTTCTCTCCTGGTCAGTTGAATATGTCTGAACGTATTTTTTCAATGGTCTCTGGATCGTCTTGCTCGAGCAGTGTCGAGTAGCGCTTCCAAACAACGTCGGTATACTTATCAACTATGACATTATTCAGAACTCTACCGAGCTCGTTTGATTTGTCAACTAAAATTTGGCGCAATTCGGACTTTGTCACCTGGACTACGCTCCTTCAACAATCTTTAGGCGGTCGTTAAGATCTTGAACAGCCTGTATGAGATACGGCACAATTCCAGCATAATGAACAGTCATCATTGCCTCGCTGTCATACGGCTTTTGAGTGACAAGAGTCGGCGCAAATTCTTTTACTTCCTGCGCGATCACACCGAGTCGCTTTGGATATAGATGAAGGTTTTCTTCATCAAGCATGTCAACTGGATTATAAGAAACAACTCTAAACTTATTGTATGTCGCGTCTAGGTACTCTGCTTCTGCATTGGCAACGTTCATTTTTCCACGTGCATCAGACGCCGTACCAAGAACAGCCCAAGCATTGTTGTCAACAATTCCAATTATGTCTGGATTATCCCAGCGAAGCGCCATGAAGTTTGGAAGTCCTGGCCCGGCCGAAACGTCGTCATACGCAAAGCCCCACCCTTGCGTGACACGAATTCCAAGGTCGCCCCAGGTTCTAATCACGTCAGTAAACAGCGTGCCTTGAGTGCCAATGCTGTCTTCAAAGAGCCAAGAGCTAGTAATGCCAGGCTCTTCAGCGATTATGCCGTAGTACGACATCTTTGTAAGAGTAGATGTCCCGGTGTTTTCGAGCCGCACCGTCCAGGCGGTTACACCGTCTGGGTAGTTAATTGTCGCCTCGTTCGCGCCATAGACAGAATAAAGAGCGCCAGAGTCACTAAGAACTACTTGATTACTTGCTCCAGTGCCAACAACAACCGATGCCGCACCGCCGTTGTCAGCATAAAGATAGATGTTGCCGTTCGGCGACTCGATGCCGTTAGATTGAATGACCCACTGCCCAATTGATCCAGTCGTTGCGATGACCTCGATGCCGGTAAGCGTTCCGACCGTAATGTTTCCGGCGTCAATGTTAGACACGGTAATCACGCTCGCGTCGATAGTTCCAGCAGTAATCTTGTTTGCGCTAAGACTTGCCAGCGCATTGTCGCCAAGAGTAAAACCGACCCAGGTTAACGTAGAAGACGAGTACCGATAGATCTTGTTGTCGTCGTCGGTGTCAAACCACAGGTCGCCGTCGGCGTACGTGCCACCAGTCGGCTGAGTTGTTTGACGGTATACCTTGTTCTTTCCGTTTGCGGTTGCCAGCGCGTTCGTGGCATCGGTTGCGGCATTGTCGATGTCTGTTTCAATTCCTGGGTCAAGGATCTCATAAGTAACGGCGCCTTCGGCAAGTTCAATCGTCGTAACAGCACCAACGTCGATCGATTGCGTCGTCACCGCGCGATCGGCGATTCGAGTCGGCGCAGGCCTGCGGGCCATGCGCTTTACGCGGCGATCAATGCGATTGACATAGTTACTTAGCTTGCGCAGTGACCTGCGCCGATTACTAGCCACGCTTATCTACCTCCCACTCTGTCACCAGGTCAAGAGAAACTGTTTCCGGAAATGACGGATTGTTTGGCACGCTTACCTTAAATGAATCGATTTTTCTAACCAAAACCGTGTCACGAACTTCAAGGTCGCTTGACAATCGCATGCGGATAAACTCGTCATCGGCGATGATCGAGCACCAGTCCCCGGGAGAGTACGAGCCGACCTGCGGGTTGAGCGAGCCGTTTACCGTTACAGTAATGTCAGCCACTGGCGGCCTAAACTCGTTAAGAAAGCGCTCAGCGTGGTTGTACAGCTCGCCTTCGTCTGCGATGTCGCTCTTCTCTTCCTCTTGGTCGAGCAGCGGCCACCCGGCGTCGAGCAAGTCGAGTGCCGTTGCCGCGGCGTATGGTTGACTGATCTCGTCGCCAAGATCGCTTATGTTTCCAACAACAAAAAACCTTGTTGCGGCGTTTTCTGCCGACTCTTTAACAGTGATGTCAACAATGTTGCCTGGGAACTCAAACACAACGCGGTCAGCGCCAAACCTACTTGGAGGAGAGACTTCGCCCGGCGCCGGAGGATTTGGAAAGTTAATTGGAATAAATACAAAAGTTCTGGTAAAAGAACCAGCATTCTCATCAAAGTCGCAGTCAACGCGGTACTCAAACCCGTCAACTGTGTCGGAGTACTCATCCAATTCTTCGCCGACTGACCGCAGTTCATACCCTCTGTACGTCTTGTTTTCTAGGTTTTTATTCGCGTAGCCCGAAGTTGAATAGTCAATTCCAATGTCAGAGTTTGCCGCAAATGACCCGTATGTTGATAGTACGGCCTCGCGCCGCACCGTGACAGTTCCGCTTGCGGCCTCTGTTGAAATTGTCTGCGTGTGAAATGTCGAGTACGTGAATGTTGTTGAAGACGGCGTTGAAACAACTGAAAAACCAGTACCGTCAAATATGTTTGTTGAAATGCTCGGGTTATCGACGCCAGCAATGTTAACAACATCTCCGGGAGATAGGCCATGCGAAGCGCTCGTTGTCAATGTCGCAAGGCCAGTTGTGGTAACATACGCCCGCTGCGCCACCGTAAGTGTTGCAGTAGAGTATGTAAGTGGGCCTTCGTTAGACCCGGTATTGTCAATTGTAAATGACGATGCTGACGGTATAGATGTAATTTCGTACTCTCCGTCATACGCCGCGCTGATATTTCTAATCTCAACTGTTTGCCCAAGAACTGCATCGTGGTCGGTAGAAAGAACCACCGTCGCCACGTTTGACGCGCGAGTAATTGACGATATGAGGTAGGCCGTGCTATCTGCGGGAGTGATCTCGTCATTTGGAAATGCGATGTTGACAAAGTCAACCATCGTGGAGTCGAGAAGTTGCCGCATGTAGTCATACGCGTCGGTCCTCACATAAATTGTCGCCAGCGTGTACGTGCCATTAGGAATGCTCGGAGCTGAAAAAGAAAAGCCGGCCGTTGTCGGAGCTGGACTTGAAAGAACGACGTAGTTTCCATTGTACTGAAAGTCCCCCACTTCATAGAAGACAACCTTTACACTTGAGCCGGCAGGGGCCTCGTAGTCTCCATTATCAAATGTGACTGCGGCAGTACCAGAGGTAACGACGATCGTGGCGCTAAAATCGTGAGTGTACGTCTTCCAGATGTTGCGATGGTAGAAGTAGCTTGTAAACTCAGAGCCACTGATAGTAATTTCCCGTTGTATAGCGTTGTAAGACCTGTCCCAGATGATTCCACCCCACACGCAAACATCATTGCGTACGATGTACACGGCCGTTCTACCGGGCATAGTACTTTCATATGTATTGAATGCCGCTGTTGACGTGAGCACCGGCAGCTTGGCGCTAAAAGATCCGGCGCCTTTTATCGAACGTTCATATGAAACATCGCTAAATGGAAGCTCGGCAATTATTGAATTTGTAAGCAAGTCGGCCGTGAAATACCGATATACAGCCGTTCTTTCATCATAGACTGTCATGTTGTCTACCGTCCGTCATCACTATCCAATCCAACCAGAGCGGTAGTAAACTACCATATTTGCCGCTGCCGTTGCGTCACCATCATCCGTAAACGTAATCTCGTTGTCGCCTGGAGCAAGCACGAGCCAGTCAATCAGCGTGTCGAGCATTGACCGCGTGTCCTCCGTGCTTCCGTTAAACGCAACTTCTTGCTCATACGTGTCAATTTCAAGAACATCGACTGGAATTGACGCCGTTCCGCTCGTAGCCGCCGATGAAATGTTGGCATTTACCTTAGAATATGTAAATGTTGCTGTTGTTGGAGTGCTTAGTATTGTAAATGTTCCGTTGAACACCGCGTCTGTAATCGCAACCGTGACAGAGTCTCCGGCCAAAAATCCATGAGCGGCAGACGTTGTCAGCGTTGCTATGTTGTTTGTAAGCGCTTTATTCGTGACGGTCTTGCTTGTCGCTGCCCGCAGCGGTTGAATGATTGTAAGTTCTTCTCCTGTCGCGGCGTTGTAGATCGAGCCAGGCCCAACCAAAGGCCCAGTGATCTCAAAAATAGCATGAACATTGATGTTTCCATCATTTGTAATTGTTCTAGTTCCACTTTCGCTTGTACTTGTGTTGGCGCCTGGAATGGTTGTAGTGTAGTACCCATCCTGCTGCTCCCAGTTCCAAGCGTACTTGATCGGATTTGGAGCGCGCAGTCCAATGCTAAACTCGGTGCGCCCGCGAGGATTTACGGTCCTGATCGACGGCTTGCCACTTAGCCTAACCCGCGCCGCCTTTGTTGGAACCTCATCAACGTAAAGCCACGCGTTGCTGTACACGAGGCTCGTTGCCTCGATCAACTTGTTGCGCGCGGCTTGAACGTACGACTGGTCGGGAGGAAGAAACACGCCCTCAAGCACGATATCCCGCGCGGCCCAGCGACCGCGCACGTCATACGAGCCGTCGCCCCAGCCTCGGCGCACGTCCTGCATCTCAGGATCTGGATGCTCCCACCAGCCAGAAATGTCAGTGACAACCCACACGACGCCGTTTTCGTCAATCGTGTTGAACACGATGTCGCCGAGTTGTACGTCGGCATTCAACTTCATTCCAGTAAAGATCGGCGGTGGAAGCGGCGTCAGCGACGTGCGGACAGTTGTCGTCTCGTATCCCTGAGAAAAGTCGTCGGTGTAGATCTTTATCTGCGAGGCCTGCTCGAATAAGACTCCATCGATCAAGAACTTTTTTAAGTTAGTTCCTGCCGTCGGCTGAATCACCGAGACGAGCGCGGCAACCGCCGTTGCCGGCGCGGTTCCAACCTTTCCAATTCTTACCCAGTCGGAGCCGGGGTCGAGCGTAACAAGCTCGCTCGTTGTTGACGTGATCAAACTTCCTCCGCTTAGCGCGGTGTACCAGTCAACCTTGATTCTGATCGAGCCAGACTGTTCCGCTGCGGGTATCTTGATGTACGCCGACACGGCGTACGAAGAGCTTTGAGTAACCGCAACTCTGCTCGAGATCACTGCGCCTGAGTTTGTTGTGTTTGCCTTTGTGATCTGGAGGCATGCGCCGCCAAACACGTAGTCAGATGTAACTCTTGCCACCGTCGCGCTGCCGGTTCCAGTCCAACCAGTGGCGTTCGTCTTAAACGACGGGTTAGAGATTAGGTTTACTCGAGCGATGTTTTCTGGAGATGTCATACGGATCCTGCCCTAAGTTGAAATGCAAGCTGTCGAGAGATCAGCGCGGCAAGCTCGCGCTCGTCCATTCCAGGCGACGGATAAACATTCATCGTCACTCCACCACCTTGGCCGCCAGAAAGAAGCTTGATCATCGCCTTGTCGCGCTTTGAGAGACCGTCCTCATCGAGCGGCTCGACGCGCTCTGGTCGGCCGGCCTCGCCAATCCGCGCGAGCACGCCGCCTGGAGTTGCTGGAATAACGCCGCCCTTGGCAAGTTGGACAGGGTTGATCCTGTCGATCGGTGGAATATCTTTTCCGATCTTTACAGCGTTTGCACCCTTGATTAGTAAGTTAATTCCGTCGATCACAAGGTTCAGCGCTCGAACAATGAAGTTTACAACCGCCGAGAGGCCGCTCTTGAGACCGTCCCACATTCCACTGGCCAGCCGCGAGATCGTGCCTCTAAGTCCGCTGATGAACGGTAAGATGTAGTTCTTCCAGAACCCACTTACGGCGCCCCACACCTTTGAGATTCCCTCGGACAAAAAGTTCCAGACCGGTGCGCCGACCTTTTTGACCAACCCAACAACAAACGAAACATACGGCATAATGACGTTGTCCCAGACAAACTTGACGCCCGACCAAACGAGCTCAAGTCCTTTCTTGAGCCAGTCCCACACAGTTGACAGCACCGCCGTGACGATGTCAATGTAGAACTTGACTCCCTCAACGATCATGTCCCAAATGACCTTCACCGCTTCCCAAGCAACCTTAAGAACTTCATAAATTGGCTTCCAAAGAATTAGCAAGATTCCAGCAACAATTTCAACATACGTCTTAAGAATCACGAATATGACGTCCCACACGACCTTGACTGCTTCCCAAGCGACCTCAAACGCGGCCGAGAGCGGCTTCCACATCGCCGAAAGGAAGTCTCCGATCTTTTGCCCGACTATCTTGATCACTTCCCAGGCGGCCTCAAGGCCGACCTTCATCGCGCCCCACACCTTGTCCACGAGCTCGCGGAACCAATCAAACTTTTTGTACATCACGACGAGGATCGCGATAAGCGCAACAATTCCAGCGATCCACCACGTGATCGGGCTCATAAGGAACTTTGAGTTTAGAATTCCTTGCGCGATTGATGTCTGCTTAAGCGCTGCTCCGAAGGTCTTTAACTGTCCCGGTATGGCTACCATTGCCGTACTGAACTTTGAGAATCCAGTCTTGACCTTGTCAATCCTTGTAGGAATGCTCTGAAGCGTCTTTCGCATGTTCTTGATGTCGCCGTCGATGTACTTAATTACCTTTTGTCCGACCTTGCCGAGGCGCCCAAACGCGAGTCGCGCAGCGTGAATTACCGCGACAAACTTAAAAACTTCTGCGACAACTGGCACGTTAAAGAACGTTGTCAGTGCGTGCATTGCCTTGCTAAGAATGTCAAAGAACATTCTTATACTGCCGGACTCCAAAAATGTCGCCGTCATCTCCAAGAACTTGCCGACAAACTCGGCGAATTTTGCTCCTCCAGCGATAAGCTCTGGCATCTTGTCGATGATTGCGTCAACACCTTTTCCGACATTTTGCATCGATCCCTCGAGCGACCCGTCTCCGCCGGCGCGCAGAATTGCCTCAACTACCTTTCCAAAGATTCTTAAAATCTCTTGAAATCCGCGCCAGGCGGTTTGAAAGTACTCTTGCAGCTTTCCGCTAGCGAGGTGCTTGGCTGTAAAGTCTTCAAATCGCTGTGAAAGGTTGATGAACCAATCCATCATCGTTTGGCCGGCGCCGCCCTCTCCAGCAATTGCCTTTCCAATGTTGACAAACGCGCCGACGATGTTCCCGATGATGTCTCCAAATCCGGCGGCGATCTCTCCCGACCTGTTGAACATGTCAGTCAAGCCGCTGATATTTCCCTCGGCATCTTTTGCCCAGCCACCGGTAAGGTCTCTAATCCAATCAGTAAACTTGCGAATCACCGGGTCGGCGGCAGCAAGTAGCGCCGAAAACAGTCTTGCGATGTTTCCAACGATAATTCCCATGTTTTCAAGAACATAGTTGTTTGTGTTCATGTTCTTTTCAAAGTTCTTAATGAAGTCCGGCGTCGTAATCGCCTCGGCAAAGTCTTTTGACGCCTTACCGAGCGCGATACCCGTATCCTTCATCTTTCTTTCGATTACCGGGAAAAGCTTTGTCATGACGAGGCGGATCGCGTCCTCGAGCGCTGGGAGCAGCCCTTGACTTACGGCTAACTTTAGGTCATTAATTTTTGGCTTTAGTCCGGCAAGAAATCTTGCAAATTCTTTTTGATACTCGTTCAGTCCGGCAAACGGATCTTCTCCGCCTCCGCCGCCTTTTCCTGCCTTTGCATCTGCAAGTTCTTTATCGGCAAGTAGCTTGGCGTCCGTTGCGCGGTTTACTTCGCGCCGAGCCAGAGCCTCTGCTTCAATTGCATCAAGAACGGTTTTTGAGTTATCAATCTGTTCTTGTCTATTAAGCTCGCCGTTTCTGGTCGCTTTATTAAGATCCATATTAAGATCATGTACGCTGCTGCGCGCGCGACGCAAGTTAAGATCTGCCTCTGCGTACGCAAGCTCTGCTTCTCGGCGTGCGCGAGTGTTTGGTGGAAGATCTTGCACACGAAGCAGAGTTTCTCGCGCTTTTTCAAGCTGAATCACCGCCCGCTTTTCATTTATGCCGGCATCTTCAGTGTCATATTTTAATTTTTCAAGTTCGCGTCGAGCTTGTTCATATGACTCATTTAAAGCATCTCGTGCTTTTTTAGCTCGACTCATTGCATCGTCGTATCTATCTTGCGCCGCAGTTGCGGCTCGCAAAAGCTGTGGCATTCTGTCAATTCCACCGCCTGGCTTAGTTAGAGAGCTGACGGCCTTGCCGATGCCGCTAAAAGCAAGCTTAAATCCAACCATTCCTTGTATCGCTGCAGTGATTGCGCCGCCAAGAACGATAAATGACGGAACCGCTGCCGCCGCTTGAAACGCAATTACCGACAATCCAGAAGCTACTGCGCCAAGAACAGGAACGAGTAGGCCGATTGCGCCCTGAAGATAGTAGCTTCTTTCAATCAGCCTGTTGATCTGTAGGTAGGTCTGTATAGAGTCGTCGCGGACTTGTCTAAACCCGGAGCTCGCACCGCGGCTAAACGAAGAGCCAAACGACCGTCCAGCAGTGCTGAACCTATCTTCCATGTCGTCAAGGAGGTCTTGAATCTGCTGCTTAAAACCGGTTGTTATCGCGTTGACAACGATGTACGCGCTACCGACTACCATTAGTCATCACCTCCTTCCATCATGGTCATAGTGTCTACGTCTATTCTAAAACATCTACAACTACCTGAGTGGGGCATCCAGCGCGCGGCCGAACGGCAGCGGCGAATCCTCATCTGGCAGCGACGGCGAGATAAACGGCTTTGTTGCGCCAGAGCGCTCAAACGGGTCTATCGGAACTGGAGTATCGTCGATGTCTTCGATCGGAGGATCAATACTTTGCGCAGTTCTTGATCCGGAGCTTTCATAGGCATACTTGTACTCAGTTTGGTAAAACTCACGATAGATGGTTTGCCTAAACTTTCCCTTAGCCTCGAGCATCTCACCAGACGCCGAGCCAATCGTGTCTTCTTCAAACAAATAGTGGATAAAGTCAAGCGCATCCGACGCGTCTAGTTCTCGGATGTCAACGCCAAGAGATATTGCTTTGCCGTTGACATACGGCCAGAGATCAACTGCCCAAGCTAGGAAGCTGCTGGCCGTTGTGTAGGGCGGTCAGAATACTGCTCAACGAGCCACCCAACAATCTCGCTCAACTGCTCAACATCAACAATCTTGTCGTCGCTCTGGACAAGTGCATCAAATCGCGTGTAGCTTTCTGGAACAAGAACAAGTTCAAAAAACTTATTGACAATTGCGGCTGCCTCGCCTGGATTGTCTTGTGCGGATGACTTTGAAACAAGATCGAGCAAGACGCGGCCCTGCATCTTTGGCTTACACGAAAACTCTTCACCGTGAAGCTTAAACGAAAGCGGCTCTGCTGGCTTGTCTTGATTTCCAGAACCAAAATCCCTAAATCTTGCCATACGTGTTTCCTCCGTACTTTGTAGTGTTTGTCGTCGCTATCCTACCACATGCAAGAAAGTCGTGAGGTATCTATTCGGTCGTGTTCCAGGATGAATAATTTGTCGGGTGTAGACAACTCTTCCTTTTGCTGAAAACCTAAGAAATCCACCGCTATCTGCTCTAATAATGTGCGGTCGAGATCCTTCATGGTGAACGTAAGCGTACGGAAGTGGCGAACCAATCGTCATCTTTTGCCCGAGTCGAGTCGGTTCTTGCGTAAGTCCGATCGACGCAGCAAGTCTTCCTGTTTTCTTTCCAACCATTGATTTTGCCAAAGCAACAATCTCGACGCCGCGAGAAAACATGTGCCGACCCACATCACCCGTGGGATCTTTTAGCAAATGAAACAGTGCTGGCTCGTTCCAAACAACTATCGCTGCCACTATGGAACCGCCATCGTCAGCTGCATCGTTACAAGTTGAAATCCACCTTCAGGCGGCGGCACATCAACCGTTGCGATCGTTCCAACGCCAAAAGTGCCTGGCTCCCACTGGTCGAGAATGTTGATTGACTGCATAAGAACCCACGCGTCTACGGCAGAGATCTCGGCGCCTTCAGAGATCTTTTCAGCAGATGGCGGTCGACCATTTACGCCAACAACAGGAATTTCTCGAGCGATCACGACGGTCATTACGGCGCTTCGAGGCATGTTGCACTTTTGCGGTGTGGACGCTTGATCGCCAGGTGCACCGAGGTAGAGCTGAACGAGCGATACGGATAACTGCTCACAATCGACCGCTACCTGGCCGGTGTTCCAGTAGCGCCTGTTCGGCAGCGGGACGTTGTATGACTCGAAGACAGAGACAACCGTGTCAAGAACATTTTGAAGAAGGTTTTTAACGTTAAGTGCCTCTTCCGAGACATCCGCGATCGACGTGATGGCCATGGCTAGTCGCCGATCGTAACAATTGGATTCAACTGAGGCGTTGACATGCGGATTCTCAGGTTTCCAGATGCTACGTATACCGTCTCAATTTGTCCTTCATACTCGATGCTTGGTCGTGACGCATACATATCCCACGTGCCAGGATCAACAAGACCGACAATTGCAAGCGCGTCTTCGTATTGAACGTTGACTTGCACCGCGTTTTCTTCATCAAGAAGCAGCACCGATCCCTCACCAAGATCACGAGACTTTGTGTTTGACCAGTCGTTAATTGTAATCTTTGGAACCCAACCGGTGCCGTCGAGCAGCCACCACGCGTTGAGGTAATCGTACGTAATCTCAACGAAACCGTAGTTGCCGTCAGTGATCGTGATGTCTTGAATTGACTTGACGAGCTTGTCGTCTTTTGGCGTAAGCCGACGAGCTCTTCCGAGGTCTGGACTAAACACTCGAGCACGGTTCTTTGCGTTGTCGGGGTTTACCGACTTCAAGAACATGTCAACAAAGTAGATACCGGTGCGACCCTGAGCGACAAACTCTTGAGGATCAAGAATGGTGTACGAGACACCCTGCCGAGCAATGCTCGTCACGCGCTGCGGAAGCTCGCAGTCCTCGCCGGCCCACATCTTACAAAACTCGATCGCGAGCATTCTTGCAGCCATCTTTCCCATCGCTGGAGCCTCGACACCGTACGTGTACGTAACTTCTACGTTGCATGGCCTCCACGGTACGCCTCGAACTGGCTGAATGACAGAGTGATCGGAGAGGTAGTAGTAGTTTGGATTGATGATCTCGCCGAGGTGGTCGCGAATTGCGTGTACCTTTGTCACCGGCTTTCCACGCAAACGCAGACGAGATCCCGTCGTGATTCCGTCTGAAGCCGTTTCGTAAAAGTCATAGGCTGTAAGCGGAATGTTCTGCACGTCGCCGTTGACGAGCGCTGCCGTCGTTGTCCCACGAGCAAGACCGTAGTTGTGCCCGCGAGTTGCACAAACATACCGCTCAGTTACTGTTGTTGCGCCGCTGTACTTTCGACCAGACAACTGAAAAAGAAGTTGAGATGCGACCTTTGCGGCATCATACGAAAACTCTGTGTCTGAGTAGCTGCCAAGGTCGGAGGTGCTTACCCAGAGGTTTGTCATCAGAATTCCTTGTCTGTTCGGCGCTCGTAAGTGAGCGTGGCGCTTAAGTACATATTACTACGAGCGCCACGCTCAGATTACGAAAACTACGAAGTCGGGTCCTCCGTAGAGGCGATGATGAAGTCAATCGCCTCATCAGCGTTGTAGTTGGTGTTACCAGGGACGTTGTATGCGGTCGTCGAACCCTGCGACGTAAAGTCTGTAACTGCCCAACTGTTTGCACCACAGAAGACTGTTCCAGAGTCTACAGCTGACGTGATCGTGCCGCTCGTTGTTGTGGTGTACGTGAACGTTGTTGTTGACGGAACCGTTGCAATTGTCCACGTGCCGTTAAGCGCCGCGTTTGTAGATGCTGACACTGTGATTTCATCTCCCACACGGAGGCCGTGAGCTGTTGATGTTGTGAGTGTAGCTGTTGAGCCAGTGCGTGCGCTGTTTGTGATTGTCTTGGTGATGTCACCATGCCACTCGTAGAAGCCCTTGCGGCCTGTCGGCGCCCACGAGGCGCGAGCGTACGAGTACGGACGCTCTGTTGCCAATGGGAATTCCCAACGCTCGTCGAGACCGCTGCTGAACAGTGAGTTTCCGATGCTGTAGCCCTCAAACGTGCTGGCGAGCATTCCGTTCTCGATCACACGGTCACCCGACTGACGCATACGGCAGTATGGGAAGACCCAGTGGAAGTATGGAAGTGTTGCTGCGCGCTTGCCGTCCTTGACAGCGAACGACCAGCACTCAATCGCGACGCCGTTACCGGCTGGATCGTCGCCGATACCCGGCGATGACCAACCGATGCTCTTACGATCTGGCGAGGCGTATGTTCCGAGGTTCTTGCGAAGCAAGAGACCGCCGGACACCAGCTCTGTCAGTTCAGGGTCCGGCTCGCAGATCGCGAGCTCCATCGTCACGCGCTTAAGCGTGTCGGGGGCCTTGTATGAAACGCAGATGACGCCGTTTGCCGACTTTTCTGTAATTTCATCGCCCTCTTCGTACTCAGGCGTGAACGAGATTCGCATGAATGCGCTCGTTGTGTAGCTGTCGCCTGGGTTGTTAAGCAGGTTGCCAGAGGCATCAAGACGTGTAACGCGAATCGACACGCCTTGGATACTTGCTGCGTAATCTTGTGTTGCCATTTGGACTTTCTCCTTGGTTACTCGTGTCTATTCTACGACGTCAGATCAACCCTGACAGCGAGATGAATTGTTGTGTCAAAGTAAACCGCCGCTGGGCGAATTGCCTTGAGCTTCATGTCATTTTGGTTTCCGCTGACGTCGTACGCCTGGCCGTTGTTGTCGTTGACAACGTCGACCTTTCCGACGTACACCTTTACACTTCCGGTGCCGTAGATCCACTTGTTTCCATCAGTGGCCGTGGCTCCCGTAGCGCCAGTCGGGCCGGTGCCGGAGTATCCAGAACCGATGACAACGGGCGTTCCAGCAACAGTTTCGATGCGGCCGTCTTCCTTGTGAAAAAGCATGTAGCTTGCTGAAAGAAGACCGGCGACGTCTCGCGTCATGTGAATGACACCTTGCTCTCCACATGGAGACGTTGATCCAATCTTGTAGTCAAGAAGCGCGAGCGCGCGGGCTGCTGTAAGCGCTGTTCCACTGTTTAAGATTGTCGCGGACGCTGCAGCCAAAGCGATGTTCTCGTGTGACTCTCCCTCGCGAACCGCGCCGTCCCAGAGCTCTTGCTCAATTGCTTTTTGCGTAACGCCCTTGATCTGGCGCGAGATGCGGTCAAAACGATCAAGAGCGGTGTAACCAAATGTTGAAATCTGTTCTTCTACTTCAATAAAGAACGGCTTAATTTGCGTGTGACGCGTCGGTGTCGCGTCGGAAGCAACGGTCGATGACGTCGTGTCGGTGTCGTCCCAATTTTTTGCGGAGTAGATGCTTGTGTCCCACTCCTGCGCAAACGTGCGAATCCACCGATCCTCGTCAGCAAGAGTGTTCGGTGTTGGCTTGGCTACTGAAAATAGACCGTAGTCGGCTGGCTCAATTGCCGGTGCAACTACAACTCCATCCTTTGGAAATGCCATCTTTCGCCTCTAAGTTCCTCGTGTGTTTGTTTTGTATTGGAGGGGTCCGTTTCCAGACCCCTCCACTACAAATTGCTTGCTGCTACTAAATGGTTTAGTACTCGATAGCAGCTGCGGTTGCGCCACCAGTGGTGTCACGGAGGGCTGCTGCCACACCGTTGACCGAGATGGTGGATGTGACGACGAGTGACTCGACGCCAACCTTTGCGATGCCCTCGAAGGTCTCAACGAACATCTTGTAGTCGTTGGTGCCAACGAGCGAAGAGTCGCGGATGATTCCAAGGTCCAAGGTGCCACCGTCGAGGAAGAGGAATGTTCCCTCCGCGAAGATGTACCATGTGAATGTGTCCTGGAACTCGTTGAGTGCCGCGGAAGCCGACTGGCTGCCGTAGACATTCAAGTCGTGCGAGTATGTGATGTCAACGCCGCGAGCCGCGAGGTAGCCATCGATCTCACCAGTTGCATTCATTGTGGAGTCGCCAGGCATTGCCAATGTGAGGTCGGCAACCATCGCGTCCTTGATCCAGGCTGGAGCGATCACTCGCAGCTTCTGGTCTGGGGACAGACGGTGACGGCTACGCATTGCCACTGCAGCGCGACCAACCTGAACGAGGAAGTCGCGAGCAACGCCGATGAGGCTTGTTGTCGTGACGGCCGTCGAACCGGATGTCAACTTGCCTGCGAGATACTGCTCGGCCTCACGGGCGTGCTGGATAAGAGCAAGCTCGTTGTGGCGGGCAATCAACTCGGGGTAGGCGCGTGTCATCAAGTTACCGAACTGCAACTGCAGCGTGACAGCGTCTGTGGCGACTGTTGTCTCGGTTGCGGCTGTGATGGTAAGGCTTGACTTGGTGTCTGTGCCCGGGTCTGTATCTGTTGCGTTTGTCCAGACGCCAACGGCATCGCCGTAGCTGCTCAGCACCGGCGGCAGGATGTAGCGGATACCGCCACGGTCTGCAGCAAAGCGCGGGAGCGAGTCGCGGATCGGACGGTCCGTTGTTCCGAAACCGAAGATGTCATACTTGACCTCAAACGGTGCGGAGTGGCCACCCGAAGCGACGAGCGCCTCTGGCGATGCAACTGCCTTGATCTTGGCGACGTTGCTGTCTGTGTCCTGTGTAAGAACACGGGACTCTGGGTACTTGGTGGTGATGGAGGCAACGATGTGCTGCTCGCCGTCGCCGCCCTTGACACGGCGCAGGCCGTGCAAGCGCGAAGCCATGGCTTCAGCAATTTCGTTTGCATCCTTCATCTGTGCACCGGCCGTGTATCCAGGGATGTCGGCACCGGCTGTGATAACAGTTGGTGCTTCTTCCTGCTGGAGCGGACGACGGTCGGCTGGAACTTGGATTTCGACTTCCAAGTTCGCATTGTCTGCCGCGGCAGTCATGGTTGCCTCCTGGGCTTCCTGCTCTTGTGGAGCATCTGTAATTTCTGTTGATGTGCTTGCTTCAGCCTCAACTGGTGCCTCAACGGCTGCATCGGCAACTGCCTCTTCCGCGACTGCGGCTTCGGTTGTTGCTTCTGGAGCTACTGCTGCATCTGCTGTTGCTGTTCCTTGTGTGGTCGAAAGTTCAGAACCTTCTACTGCTTCGGCGGACGCCTCCATCGGCATTTCCTTCTTCTCCATTTCTGGAGCCTCGGGAGCCTCTTCCATCGGCATTTCGGCCTCTGGCATCGGCATTTCCTCTGGTGCTTCTTCCATGTCGCCCTCTGCCTCACCCTTAACCCGCATCGCGGCCTCGGCTGCGCGTGCTGCGAGCTCTTGTGCAAGAGCTTCACGACGCTTTGCCTCGCCACGAACCGTGTCAAGCATGTCCGCAAGTTGCGTCATAGCATCCACTGATTCTGTAGTTGGCTCTTGACCCTCGACCGTCTCGAACTCAGCGACGATTTCAGCCTGAAGCGCGACGATCTGGTCGTCGGTCAAGCTATCGATCGTGTCGAGTTGCTGTTTGATTCGGTCCACTGTCCCTCCTCCGGGATCAGTCACGATAGACTACCTGTAAGTCTATCTAGGGCTTCTGTCCATAGAGAGGGACTCTGTCACGACGTGCAGAGGCACTCACCTATAGAAGACAATAACATGATTATAAATGTCTTATGTCAGTAGCCTGAGAAGCTTGCTCATCTCAGACGAGACCTCGCTCTGAGAGTAGACGTCGCTTCCAGACTTATAGCTTCGAAGCGACTTTGTCGCCTCGTCCGCGTCCTCTTTTCCGATCTTTGCCTCAACCTTGGTGATCATGTCGTCGATAAGATCCTTGAGAACCGGCGGCAGGTCGCTGAAGCGAACCTTATCCGTTTGCTCTGAGAACGGAAGTGGAAGGTTTGAGATCACGGTTCCCAACAACTGCGCGGCTTTGCGCACGTTTTCAAGGGCAGTTGCGTCGAGCGCGCCGCTATCAAGGCGAGAGATAAGGTCAATAAGCTCCGCTGAAGAAGCCGCTGCCTGCTCGTAGTTTCCAGCGTTCACGAGGGAGTCGGTGGCCTCAATCTTATCGATGACGCCCTGAAGACCGCTCTCTCCGAGGTTCTGCTTCAACCGAGCAAGCACTTCGCGGAACTTTCCCTTGACATCTCGGGGCTGATTTACGCCGGAAATGTACTTTGCCTGCCGCGTAGAAACTGCTTCTGGATTTGCCTTAACTTCACTCACTTCTGTCGGTATCATCGGTAAGGCCGCTAAAAGCCCCTCCTTGGCCGAGGCCACACGGGCGCGAAGCTCTTCAATCTTGCTGTCTCTTGAAGCTTTTTCTGCGGCCGCGCTTTCTGCCGCGGCCTTGGCCGAGGCGACTCGCGCTTGGATGTCGTCAACTACCTCTTCGTCAATCAGTGACGCGGTCTTCCACTGCTCTGGAATGAGCTCTGACTGCTTGAGCCCGCGAGCGCGCTTCATGATGTGGCGGCGAACGGCGGCACGCTTTGACGGCTTTGACCGTCCGTATGCTTGAATCGCGTCCTTAAGCTCTTCAACATTGCGGATCGGATACGAGCCGTCTGGAAGCGCCTTTCCTTCCTTGGCAAGACGGTCGCGCATCGTCCTCGGCATGTAGCCAAAGGTGTCGTAGTCAAATGACGAGCGAATTCGATTTGAAAGTTCTTCGGCCTTCGCCACAAGCTCTGGATTCTCGGCCTGGCGCTTCTCGAGGCGCTCGACGCGAGCAGCAAGCTCTTGCATCGGATCTTCTTTCATCTGCGCGAGTGGCAGTGCACCGGCCGCAACGAGCGCGTAGACCTGGCCAGATGCAACGCGGGCGCGAGCGATCGGGAACCCTGGCACGTTGACCTGGCAAACTGCCACAAGCTCAAGCGCGCCGTTGATCGGGCGCCAGTCGCCTGACGGAGCAGACGCACGGAGCGCGCGGATCTGCTCTGGAGATGCGTTTGGTCGAAGTGCACCGGCAACCCAGATGCCAAACTGGTCTTCACCCGCGTGAACATCAGCGATCGCCGAGCCAGTGTCGTCGTAGTGACGAGCCGCCTCAACAGCACTTGCCTCCAGTGACGCGTGGCCGCCGGCAAGTGTCAATTGTCCGACCGTGTAGTCCTTGCCGTCATCGGCGCGAACAACACCGGTGTGGAAGTACGCGTAGCCAGTGCGGCTCTTTGGCGCTCGCGTCCCGCTGCGCATTCCGATGTGGTCGGTCTGCCACGACGCGATGTGTCCGAACACTCGGCCGTTGTCATCAACGGTAAGCGGTGTAGGTCCAGAGAGCCCTGGATTTTCGAACCAGTGCGCAGGTGGAACCGTCGGGATTGCGCCCGCGATCATTCCACAGGCCAGAAGTGCGGCTGCCTCAATTGACGCAATGCCGTCGCCGTCTTCAATATAGACGCCGTCTGGTAGATTTTCCATTGGTTCCTCCTGCATATCGTCAGGTTCAACAGTATCCTCCAAGTAGATCTTGCATTCTTCAAATGCAGGCTTTGGAACGATTGTTACTGCCATTACACGTGACTTTGTGATTGTGATCTTGTCTCCGCCGATCTTCTTTTTCTCGTCGGCTCCTGCTTCGTCTTTTGCGTCTTCGCTGGCCTCAAACTGGTCGAGGTCAGCAGAAACTCCACGGATAAATCCGTCACGGACCATGCGCTCCGCTTCTTTACCGTAAGCGCTTGTGTCAAACACGCCGTGAGCGTTTCCAATTCCACCATCGATACGCTCCATGTGGTCAATTCGCCCGACGACGACCGATCCAGTATGCCCGTCGGCCGTCTTGATCTGCCAGAGCAGCGGAAGAGGAAGTTCTCGAACTGTTATTGCGCCTTTCTTAAACTTTCTGCCATCTCCAGACTCGACGCCTTCTGGAATAACGAGCGGGATCATGAACTTAGCGCCGCGCCTAGGAGCATCTGCAGACGCCATAACAACTCGACTCCTTGCCTCTTGCATCGCGGCACGGTTGAAGAGCATGTTGAAAATCTCCTCTTCGCTGCGAAGTACATCGCCGCTGCCTTTGATGATGTTTGCGTTTTTCTTTCCGACATTGTACTTGCTGCCAGGCCAGACTCCGGTTGCCTCCTTGTGGCGCAGTGAGCAGTATCCCTTGGCGCGCGGACCCATGTACTTCATCAACTGACGATAGCAACGTGTCCAGTCGCCCGGCGTGTTCCAACGAATCTTCAACGCACCGCGGCCGTACAGCCAGTAACGACGAAGCTTTTCTGCCTGACCTCTGTTGCGATCAAGTCCACCTTCAACACCGACCGCAACGAGAGGATCTGGAGTTTGCGCTGAAAAGTCTTCAACGGCTTCTTCAACCGACGCGTATTTCTTGGTTTTCTTCTTTTGTTGATGTGGAAATACCTCATACACCGGCTGTGCCATAGTGAGCTCTTGCTCTGTCTTCTTTGCACTCACCACGCCGTCAGGAATAAGCGCAAACCGGCAGTATCCGCCTGGTTCAACGGCGGCCGCAACGATCTTGCACGAGGAGCCTCCCTCATACAAAATGCAGTTTGCACACGTAATTCCCCACTCTTTCTTTTCGTTTTCAGCAGCGGTCTCGTACCCGGCCCAAACACCAGTGTCGTCGCTATTGAACTTGCCGTACTTTTCGGCAATTTCAATCAGCGCATCTGCAAGGTCGCGCTCTTCTGGAACAACAATTCCGGCAGCAGTGATTGCATAATAGGCTGATGCGGTTGTCGTCCCGTCAACTTGCGAAAGAACATCTAAAAAGTCCTCTCCGTGCAGCGGAACCACAGGTGGTGGAGTCGGTGACGTAAGGTCGCTAAGGATCTTGTCGTCCTGAACCCACTTTTGGTCAACGCGCTTGAAGACCGCCGGTTGCGTTGAGTGCGTTCCCGCTGGAATAAGCGAGACCAGGTCAAAAACAGCGGCAGGGTCGTCTGGCGAAACAATCGCCATGTACATCGGCTGAACGTCAGATGTCTCTGGCGTAAGCTTTTCACCGATTCCTTTGTCCTTTGCTCCTGTTTCTTCAACAACCTCTTTAATTGTCTTCCTCGGCGAGGCAGACGCCATAAAGCTTGCTGGGTTGTAATACAGGTTGTAGATCGGCTTCTTCTTGAAGATGTCCCTAAAAAGAGGGTGCTCGCGAAGGTCTCCCTTGATTTGCTTTACTCCAGAGATCTTTTCACGCTGCTTCATGTACGACTTTGCGTACGCGTCAACTTCTGCGCTAATCTGCTCTTTTGACTTTGCAGGAGGCGGCGTGTACTGCTCGGCAAGGCCGGCCTCGCGCTGTTCCTTTACCCACGCCGGGTAGTTGTAGATGACCTGTCGCAATTGATCAGATGTCAGCGGCGGCAACGTGCCCGGGATGCGCGCGTTTGGCATCGTCATCGGCGTTCTTGGCATTCCAAGAATTCCAGACGTGTCGAGCGGCATTCCCTCCATTGGAGCAGTTGATGGACTTGAGGCGACAGCGTCTTCGACAGCCTGCGTCTGCGCGCCTGGAACGCGAATAGATTCTCCAGAGTCCATCTTTACAGTGACGCTCTGCGTTGCTGGATCGAGCCCGGTGATGTTCCCCTGCTTCGACAAGTCTCCGCCGATCGCAACACGCGAACCCATCTGTGAAAACTTTCCACTCCTGTCACGAACCTGCCTTCGGGCATTTGCAGAACGCTCTTTTGGAGTATACACTCCATCGCCAGGGTTTACTGATCCGTCTGCGGCCGGCTCTCCTGCGGCGACAACGGCCATGTCTGCAATTGTCCAGTCGATTTCGTTGAGTGCAAGTGACACAAGCTCGGCCTCGTCTGGATACAAGTCATACACGCCGATCGCGCTGAATGGATTTTCTTGGAAATACGCCGAAAGAATCAATGCCGACTCTGGGTCAATTGGAATGTGGACCTTTTCAACGGTGTCATACGGGTCATCGAGCGACTTGTCGTACGTTGAAATGTCGCTATCGACATGGCCTAGGTCATCCCAGCCGTGAGCATCCCACACGTGAACCTTGCCGCTAAGATCAACCATGTACAGTCGATCAATCGCTCCGTGGTCCATTCGAACACGCGCTACGAATTCCGGCGCGCTTCCGTCGTTTAGTTCTTGTGCAAGCTTAAATGCGCTGAGGTCGGAGATATAGCTAGGAGCAGTTTCAAAGTCATCATAGTACTCTTCATCGATCTCGTAGCCGCCAGCGCGCACTCCCTTTTTGTTTTCGCGTTCGACGATCTGCCGTGCCCATCGCCACGCCGCGTCTCCACCCCAAAGTGCCCAGGCGATGCGCCCCGCTGACGGGAAGCCGTCGTCGCCTGGCTTGTAGCCCTTGCCTTTCTTGTCAACTTCGTGCCGTGGAAAGTACTTTGCGATGTGACGAACCTTCTTAATGCCGATCTGTCCACCGTTCGCAAGAATTCGAGCGCTGTTTACGCCGACCGGAGTTCCACCACGCTTGTGCTCTTTGCGCCACTCAAGTCCGCGCTTGGCCTCCTCTTGGGCCGCCTTCGGGATCGTGTACATCCTCGCCGACGCGGTAATTGTTGTAATGCTTAGGTCAGCAAGAGCGCCAGACGCAAGCTCTTGCACGACGGCCGGTGCCTTTTCAGATGGCTTATTCCACGGCTGTATGTGAGAAAGCTCACTAAGCTGTCCGACCTCTTCGACTGTGTTTGTTGTCGAGTCAATAACAACGGCCATGTTGCCGTCGGTAAATAGGAAATAGCTTCCGCGGACGCCAGAGAAATTGATCATCAATTAGACACCTCTGTTAGATTGTACTTTATCTTTGACGGGGCCACCAGCGACCCAGGCGTCGCAAGTGCGCGATGCGGCGCACTTAAAATCAAACGCCTCGCAATACCCAAGCTCGGCCGTATCGATTGCGTCCCAGGCGCTCTGCTCTCCAGATCCACCTTGCTCGAGGCCAGACGCGATACAGCGCCGCATTTTATTGGTAATTATGAATACCGCGCAATTTCCGCACAGGCTTTGCTTTGCCTCTTCGACAGGCACCGACCACATCTCGGCCTTTTCCGACCAAAATTCTTCGTTTGGAAGCGCTGGATTTAGCGGCCCATAGCCCGCCGAATCAATTGCTTTTTGCCTATTCTTTAGGTTCAAAGAAATGTCACTAGTTGCTGGCGGGCAGTCTGTCGGCGCAGGAACTGCGGCCGCAGCGAGCATCGTGCTTTGGTCGTTTTCATACGGAACCTTTTCAGCACCCGTCATCTCGACTGCGTCGTAGTAGCGAATAAAGCTCACGTCAACGTCGTAGTTGAACAGGTCCTCGTCCTCGATGTCACGAAAAAACGTGTCATTCAAAGGTGCCCAATTTCCGTTGTCGCGAACGAGCGTGCGCTTCTTTTCGTCACTGACGAGAATCAGGTAGTGCACGTTTTCTTCACGGTCGACCAGGGCGTAGAGCTCGTCATTTTCTCCAAGCTTAGACGGCCAAATGCCAATGCTGCCAACTGTTTCTGCCATGTTGATTATGCTCTTTTCTTTGACGTCGGTGTATCAGAGTCGCGACGCGCTCTAATTCTATACAATCTTCCCTTGCTCTTGAATCTAATCTCATTTCTATCATGATCGACAATAAGAGACGTGCCCTCGTCAAGCCTAAAGTAGCCGCCTCCAGTATTGTCGGTCTCAATGCTGACGCCTGACCTCTTGATCGTGATTCCGTCCTTGTCGAGCGCAACCTCTGGAGAGACACGGTAGACGTTGCGAACGCGCCCGGCGAGTGGTCCGTCGAGCGGCTCGAGAACTACCTGCTCTCCGAAGACGCTTACAATGCTCCCAGTCATCATGAGCTCGTCGTAGCTGCTAAAGATTGATTGCTTATTTTCGGCGCTCGAGGTAAGCGGCGTGTCTCTATCAAGTCCGAGGATCAAGTTTCGCGCCGCGAAGATCGCGTCAGCAACCTTGCTCCTAAGAGACACTCCATCAACCATTATTCCACCGATGTCCGACATATACAGCGCGAATAGCTTATTGTATTCAATCGCGTACTCACGAATTGCCATGCTTTTTGTGGTCGAAGCCCGAATGCCTTGAAGAATCTTCTCGATGTAGTCAACGTACGACTGCGGTGACGCGTCGCTTGGCGCGTCTGCCGCCAAGAACCCGGCGCCAGCAGACTGCCCGGCGGGGACAAACGCTTGGTCTGTCGCTTTTCCTGTGCTTACATTGCTAAGCGACTTTCCGGTAGATTTTCCAATAAACGGGTATTTCCGGCCTTCTTCGCTCTGATCTCGCGAAATCTGGTCAAGAAGTCCTACAAAGAATTTATCAACTATCTCAAATGGATTTTCAGGGTTATCTCTTCCATCTGATGGAACGAGCATGTAGACGCGGCCGTCGTCGGTCGTCTGCACAAATAGCGTTGGTGCCTCAAGCCCAAACTCGTCGTCTTCGCCCGTCGTGTATTTTGCCAAAAGAACCCTGGCGCTTGGCTCCAACCATGGGTACACAAATGGCGCGCCGGCGACGTATGTCAATGCTTGGACGTCGCCAAGAGTTAGCGCGTCTGCATTTCCACCAAGTTCTGTAATTCTGTCAATCAGTTTTTTATTGTTTTCTAGTTCAATACTGCGAACACCCTGCTGATTTGTGTGCATCTCTATTGCGTCAGTGACTGGAACTCCATTTATCTCTGTAATTCCATTTTCTTTCAGCATTTCAAGAAGCTTATCGTGCAGGACCCTTGTAAGATATAGCGTGTTTCCTTTTGCAATGGATTCAATTCCACCCCTAACTACCGTTTCATTTGCTCCAGGCGAAATTCCGTCAAAAATTCTACTACCTGGTATGCGCTTTCCAAACAAGTCTGATTCATTTCCGTACAGGTCGGCCCTTGTCAAAATGTTTTCCGGACTTACAACAAGTGTTGCTGATCCAAGAGATGCGGTGTAAAATCCAAAGCCATCTGGAAGCTCGTCCAAGTGGTTGTCTTTTGGAGTAAAGAAGACGTAATCTGCTCCGCCAGTTAGTTCATCATCAGACGATGACATTCCAACGTCACGACGTCCTTGCGACTTTCGCTCGACTGTTGAAAGAGCGCCGCGAGTGACAAAGTTGTATAGCTGATCAAGAACAAAGTCAAGAACAAACTGCCTTGGCGGAATGGCGTCTCCCCAATTTGGCTCGTAGAATGTCGCCATAGGAGATCCAGGCTGTGATGCATTCTGCCGTCGCTCAGCAACGAGAAGTTCCCACGCTCTTTTTGCTTCCCTAATCGCCGAGCCAAGAGAAAGAGAGTGATGAAAAGAATTAACCTCGCCAATTTCTTGCAGCGCCTCTGCCGCTTTGATCGGAAGTATGTAGTTCAACCGCCCGCTGTTGCCAACAACAACGCGAATATCTTCTGGTCCTACGCCGTATTCATTCTTAGTGCGGAAAAGAAGGTTGTCGCGAACTGCCTGCGCCATCTCATTTTTTGACGGATCATTTAAATGCTGAAGCAATGACAGGAGCTTGTTCTCTGAAACAATGTCAATGTCTTTTTGAGTGGCACCTCTTGGATCTACTACACCTGCAGTGCGAAGAGCGTTTGCGATCTCTTGTTCATCGGAGTCAATCGGCATGTGAATTATGACCTGTCCGTGATACGCGGCCGGAGCACCATCGTTGCTGTCATCCAAGATCTCGATCGACCCCTTTTGCGACTGCGCCGACGTAAGAACTATGCGCACGGTTCCATCATCATAGATATACGTTGACCCGTTATAGAAATCTTGAGTTGGCATCTCTTTTATCACAAGCTTTCCAGTTTTCTTGTCAAGAAGTGGAAACCACATCTCGCCTCGATGTGATGTTCCGTCCCAGTTGGGATCTTTTGTTACATCCGACTCGTCAAAGGGACTATCTGTCTGTATCTTGTTCAACATCGCGAGCATCGCCCAGGGTGTAAGCTTAAACCTAAGCTGCAGCATGTCCTCGCCGGCTGACTCGATGTAGACTTGAGTTGCGCTGACGTCTAGGTCTTCAATACTGTCAGAGTCGACCAGGGCAGACCGCATGATGGCCGGCGATTCTTTTGTTGGCGTATTGGCCCGAACTTCATCAATGGCCTCCATAAGCGACGGAACATTGTCAACGGCGCGCTTTGTCAACGGAACAGGCGCATCTGGCCTGTGGACTGGCCTGCCTGCCGGCGAAACTAGTGGGTCCCCCGGCCTATTAAGCCCGACGCCACGCGCTAGCGCATCTTTAATGCTCTTTTTAAAGACCATGTTCATAAGAGCAAAATCTTGAAGTGATCGCAGTAACCGATACTTTGACATGATCATGCTGCTATCCGCAGGGCCACGAGTGAGCGGCTCTTCAGAAATTGGTAGCTGAAACGCGTCAAAGTGCACGCGCGTTATTTGCTCAGCAAGAAAACTTGGAGTAGCGCCCGTTGATTCGAGCGCTTGTTGCATAAATTCTAATTTGGATAGAAAGATTGCTGCATTGTAAAAGTCTTTATACTTTTCATCGACTTTATCTGTATCGCGTCCACTATTACGTTCAAGTGCTCTAAGCGAGTCGTCAAGGCTTACCGATCCTCCGCCTGGTCTATCGTAAAGCTCTGGCCTCGCGAGGTTTGACCTACGGCCGACATTTAGCAAAACTCCCAAAAATTCGCCGAGCTTTTTAAATGAAGCTTCGTCTGGAGAAGCGATCGCGACGTCAAACGCCTGCGTCGCATAGTTAAGAAACTGCGTGTATGTTATGTCAATGCCCGTATCTGCGAATAGATCTGGCCACGTCTTTGGATCATCGATATCAAACGACTCATACTCTGAATTGTCAAACTTAGATGAGTCATTTCCAAGAAGACGAACAACGCCGTGGGTCGTCTGATCATCTATTCTTGCGGCCAACATCGTCGGTATTCCGCCACTATTTGCCGTATTGTTTACCTTTTTAAGTAACTCTTCCCAAATATCGCGCGCCGGGTCATAGTAAGCGCCACCGACTGATGCAACTGGAATGTCATAGCTAACTCGGTCGAGCGCGTCGGGAAGTGCCGTATTTAGCAACTCTGAAATCTGCTCGAGGATGCCGCTCTTGTCTCCATAGTAACCGTCGACAGCATCGGCATCTCCGATAACTGGACTTCCAGAGCTAGGATGAATTCCAAACGCTGGATACCACCTATTTGGAGTAATTCCATCTGCTTCTTGACTTCTAATGTAAAAAGGAAGCTGTACAAAGTCATTGATTTTGACAAGTGCATAGACGGTGTATCCACCCGAGGACGGTCTGGCAAAGATTGCCGAATTTTCAACCTTATTGCTACCTTCTTCGACTGCAACTTTAAGCTGCACGACGGAGGCTCCCGGCACCGGACTAAGCAGGTCCTCCAGAATCTTAGACGCCTGCGTTGCTTTCTTTGACGGATTCGCGTAGCTTTCAGAAAAGTCATAGCTTGGCTTATCGACAACTGATACTGGAACAATTGTTCCAGGTCCGATCGTTGATGCCGCAAGCACAGTCGCAATGTCTCCCGGCGAGATGTACATGCTTCCATTCATGTCGCGGAACACTTGAACAGCGGAACTAACGTATCCAGAGCTTGAAAATGCCGATGAGGTCTCCGCAACCTGCTGAGCAAGTTCTTTAACCTTCTTATTGTCGCTCTGGTCAGCGAGCGGGCTGTGCTCGACGGACAGTGAGTCAACGTCCATTATCTCTGCTGGAGTTCCCATCAGCTCGGCCGCGGTCATAAATTCATACCCGCCCTCTGGAAAGAACGGATGCGACTCGGGGCTCGACAGCGCCTGAGACTCGAGCAGTGGAATTGACGTGGATGTCGGAGCGAGGAGCGCGTCGCCGATCGCCAAGAGCTTTATTCTATTTCCCTCTTTTGACAGTACCCTAAATGACATGTTTCGTGGAAGAATAAACTCAAGTTCTTCCGACCTGACTAGTTCTCCGTCCTCGTCGTACTCGAGGTACTTCGGTGTTGAGTACTTCGGGTCGCGCATGGCGTCACCCGATATTGCCTTTGTTCCCGCCGGTACAACAATTTCAACAAAATAGGTCTGCTTGCCCTTTGGCAGCACGTCTAGGTCAAGAGACATAAAGTCTTCAGCAATGGCAATGTCAAGAGATGTCGACGTGTACGCCGGATTTGTAAACTCGTCTCCAACCTCGAGTGGCGCGAGTACGTCTCCAAACTCGTGCGCGCTTCCTCCAACTCCACGAAACACGACGATGTCTTTGTCAATGCGAGGCGCGGCATCGATAAGTGCGTCAAATGTCTTGATCGCCTTATCGTAGTCAGCATCGTCAAGATACTTTGTATCGGTTGTGATTCCAGCAAGGTACCTGTTGTAGTCGTGCGAGCCAAGGTCAAAGTACTCGTAGGCGCCGCCGATTGAAAACTCGGCGATGTTTGCGCTGGCTGTCTCGTGAAACTTCGCAAACTCGCCCTGAGCATCCAAGTATTTTTCTGTCAAATCTTTGACAAATTCTTCTGGGTTGTCGACCGGCGTTGCCGCCTCCCACCGAGAGTCGCCCATGATCGCTTGAGCCTGTTCAGGCGTTCTCTCGACCGAAGGAGTTTTTGCTTTTGTTTTTGCCTTTGCCTTTGCCTGAGTCGGTCTAACTTTTATTACCACGGAGCCATCGTCTTTTTTGATGACATCTGTGACTTCAAGTTTCATTCCGTGCTTGAGCAGAATTTCTTGCTGTCCGTCAATCCCTTCAACTTTCCAATCTTTGTCGGCGTACTCTTTATCTTTTGCCAACTCGGCGTCGATCCCTGGAAGAAAATCGGCAACGCTTAAGAATTTTTCTCCAGCCGGAAGTTCAATTTCATATATGACAGGAGTGAAGTTTTTGTCGTACCCTTGCTCTATGTCAAACTTTGAAAAGTGTCGATCTGGACGCAAGAAATCATTTGCAACATCGGGTGATAAAGACGTTGAGCTATACGTTTGAACATCATACGTGTCTCCAACGCTTGGAATCTCTTCAGTAGCTACATATGTTCCTCTAAATACTGTCACTGGCACATCTAAAGTTGGCGCGCCGTCCATGATAGCATCAATTTGAGTAACGTAGTCTTCAATAGTTTCTCTGTCATATGCGTCGGGCTCCCAGTCTTCGTCTCCTCTGCTATTAGCCCGCAACAGGCCGTTCACGTCCCCCGTGCCATACGTGATGTAGTCAATTAGTCCTTCAGCTTCGAGTCCAGAGTCTTCTCTTGTGTACTTTGAAGATGCGTAGGCTTCGCTAATCTTTCTACGGCTGTCTGTTTGAGGGACCGCAGGAGCCCCTTCCGAGGCTGGCATTTGAGAATCGCCATCCTCGTGTTCTAGCGTAAAGTGTGTGTAGGGAACACCGTTAAGTTCTTTTCTTTCAACGCTTTTTACAACGTAGCGTCCATTTGTCAAAATAAATTCGTTTTCTTCAAACGAATTTGCAAGTGGTCGTGCGTCGAGTCCTTTTGGATTTTCAACTGTGATTAGAACGTCTCCGAGGTTGTCTGGATCTTGTCCCCAACCTTCGTATCCAAATACATCATACGGGCTGGTTATCTCGCCTGAATACTGAGCCCAAGACGCTGGTCTTAATGTGACCGGCTGACCGACGTTAAGCATATAGTTGAGTGGGTGAGACTCGTCATCAATACTCTGTTTAAAAGAAAGAACTCTAGCAAACGTGCCGTTGAGAGTTCCAGCTTCGCGCAGTGTTCGCATCAGCATTCCTGCCGGAGAACCGCCGATGCGCGGATCTGTTTGTATCAAAGAAGGATCGTCTAGAATTTTTGCATAGGCTGTCCAAAACTCGGCCACTGTTTTCATTTCAACAGGCGCAGAAAACCATGCAGGAGAGACGTATCCGTTGTCTCCTGTATCTACAATCAGCCTTTCTTTCATATCTTGTATTGCTTCTTGCGGATCCTTGTTTAGCACCGCGCCGTCGGTCCACACGTGAATGCCCCAAGCAAGTTGGCCTAACCCTGGGGCAAGGTATTTATCAGTCACGTTTTCTGCTTCTGGGTCTTCAACAACAAGCATTTTTTTGCTAATTAAGTCTTGAACAACAGCTTCGTCGTCAAAATCAATTCGTTCACCGTCAAAAGAACTCAACGTATCTGCAATTAGCTTAAAGTACCAAGCGGCAGGCCCGTCATTTTGATAGCTTGCTATGTAGTCAGCCCATGATTCATTGAACTTTACGTTCTTATCGCTGCTTCCGCCTTCAGTTAAAAGGCGCAGTAGGATTTCGTCATCCGGCGCATTATTAAGTACTTCATTTCTTGCGTCGTCAGGCGCGGATATCTCGTCGCCAAGTTCTCCAGCGAGCTCCTCGTCCGTAGCTGGAGCCCCTGACGGGGCTGGCGGTTCTTCTTCTTTTTCTATTGTGAAATGCGTGTATTCGTTTCCGTCAACTTCTTTCTTTTCTATTTTTTGAACACGGTAGCGACCGTTTGCCAAGATTACTTCCGACTCTTCAAAATCATTTGGAGTTGCCCTCGCATCGAGCCCTTTAGGATTGTTAACTGTAATCATCACATCTCCAGCGCCTATGCCTTGTCCAAATGCGCCGTACCGAAATAGCCCTCTATCTTCAAGATCAGAGAGTGTATCCAACTCTTGATCTGGATCATCATCAGGCGCCCAAGACGATGGGCGAATTGTGATGTATGCGCCGTCTTGAAGCAAATAATTTAGAGGGTGAGATGGGTCTTCAATCGGCATTTTAAATGAAAGAACACGCGTAAAACTTCCTTCTAATTCTCCTGCCTCTCGCAGTGCTCTCATGAACATGCCCGCCGGGCCGGTTGCAATATCTGCGTAATCCTTATCTTCTACATCATCAAGAATGTTTGGATTGTTAAGAATCATTGCGACTCTTTCCCAAAAGTCCACCGTGAACCGTTCGTTTTTCGGCAACGGAACTGTTTTGGCTGGGCCGAAATTAGTGAAGCTTTCTTGATCAGGAATTTCAAATTCTTTCATCTTATTAATGATATTTTTAATGCCACCACTTGTGGTATCTGTTGCGTACGAATCTGATGTAAACGCAAGAATTCCATGTATAGTGTGCGCTAATTCTGGAACCGCTCTATACCTTATATGCTCGTCTTTTGCTTTTGGATCTACCTCATAGACAAGACCCAACTCAAGAAGTTCGTCAAGCATGTCGCTATTTCGCAAGGTTAGATCATTTTGTTCATCGTGAAATGTAATCCCCGCGCCTAATGATCCTAAATAGTTTGTAACTTTTCTCAAGACATCTGCGCCAGGACCGTTGCCGTCGTATTGAGCCATGTGTCTCGCCCATGACTCATTTAGCCTAGCATCTTTGTCAGTGCTGCCAGTCTTAATCAATTCAAGAAGAATTTCTTTTGGTGGCACACGGTTTGCAAGTGCGTTTTGCTCACTGCTTGGGTTAGCAACTTCGTCGCCAACGTCAGCTGCGCGTTTTTCTCCATCTTGGGCTTCAAAAACTGGAGCCCCTGACGGGGCTTCAGCTTTTGGGAGTTCTGGCCCGCCTGGTTCTGGTGTTGGCTCCTGCGCCTCACCGTCGCCGCCAGGATACACGGGTGTCCAAACCTCGAGCGACGGCGTGTCAAACATCGGGAATCCCTTTTGCGCGCGAATTTCATTGATCTGGTTGATCAATCGAGCGTTTCGCTCCTTAGACGCGCGGACCAGTGCACGAAGCGGCGCTTCGTACTTTGTTCCCTTGAACGCCTCTGCAAGCCACGTTGCGTGTCCAAACGCAATAGGAGTTGTTCCCTTGATGATGTCTTGAACTGACACCCACTCGGCTCCAGTCGCATCGTCACCGGCCTTAAGCGGCGTGTCCTTTGGAACTTCGTAGGCAACCGCGCCGACGTACGCTCCCTTGTACGCGCGAGGATCCCAGTCATTTGCGTCGACCTCGCCGAGGTAGCGACGGCTGGTTGCCTGGTCGGCCGAGATGTTGACTTCCTCCATCATCTCACGATCGGCCGCGGCCTCAAACGACTCGTTTTCATTCCTAAACCCGCCTGGGAGTGAGTGCGCCTTCTTGAACGGACCGTACCCGCGTGTAATCATCAAAACCATCGGATTTCCGTTGTCATCGTATGTAATGAGTACGGCATCAGAAGCAACAATCTTCTTGTCCTTTGATAGCGAGAAGTCATTTGTCGAGTCGGCGATATCAATGTCATCGTTGCTGTCATCAAAGTACGAGCTGATGTTTGCCTTTGTCTTCTTTGACTCTCGCACGAGGTCAGCGCTCGGCTTCATCAGCGCAAGGCCTGGTGGCATTGGAGGCACTGGCTCTCCAGCAAGTTCTGCTGCTCGAGCGGCGGCCTCATACTCGCGCGCCGCCTTAAGCTTTGCCCAGTCTTTCTTTTGCTTATCAACGATGTCCTGTGGAAGCTTCTTAGAAGCTGGAGTTGACGGAAGATCAATCCACGGATCGGTGTCATCTTCTGGGCTAAGGACCGTGAGCGTGCTCGGGTTCATCGACTTGCGAGCAACGCCTGGACCCCAGTTGCCTTTCTTTACACTGGCTGGATCACGTGGGTCAATGTCGTAACGAATATAGACGTTGATCCAGTCCTTTTCGTTGTAACCCTCAACGGTTCCAGAGTAGCCCCACTTGTCGCGAACGCGCATGCCGGGCGTGATGAATGTCTTGCCGTCCTTCGAGTACCCGACCGGACGTCCAGTAGAGTCAACAGCGTCGAGTGGTGGCAGGCCGTTTCCTGTGGGTCGCCAGTAGTATTCTCCAGTAAGCACCTCTCGAATTCCGTCGATCATGTCGCGGAAGAAGTTGATGTCGATCGACGTAGCGCTCGTCGCGGGCAGGTGCGGGAACGTGTCAGCGATCTCGTTGAGCTGTGCAAGAGCCTGCGCCTCGGAGATCGATCCGTTCGCAAGTGCCTTGCGGATGTCGTTGATCTTTTCTGCCGCCGCGCGAACACGCTTGCGATCAGATGTCTTGAGCGACGAATCTTCTCCAGTGACAATTTCAACAGCCTCGTCGAGCTCATCGAACTTCCTTTGAAGGTCCGCGCTCTTGTTTGCGTTGCTTCTGAACGCCTTGTTCTTTTCCTCTGCCGCCTGCTGGGCGGTCTTTGGCGCATCTGCGTCTGGAAGAACATCGTCTGGAGCTTCTGCAACTCCTGTTGGCATCGGGCCCTGCGGAGCAGCGACGTCGTCTGGCCGCCACTCGGGATCAAGAGCCTTTGTTGGAGCAGCTTCTGGTGCTGCTGGCTTCTCGGCCTTTGGCGCGGTCTTGCTTATGCGAATTGCATCGGCAGCGTCTGCCGCTTGAAGCATGAGACTTTGAAGTTCTTCAGCGCCTACTTCTGCGTATGGCTCGAGCAACTCTGCTGCCTCGCGGAACTTCTCCTCGGCATCAACGTACAGCTCGCCGTCATACGCGTACAGCGCGTCCTTGACGGCGTTGCGGAACTTATTGATGTTCTTCTCGTCCTTTGAGCCGCGATCAGCGTAGTCATCGAGAGTCTTTTCAGCGGCCTTAACGGCGCTCTTCACCGACTTGATGATGCGCTCGTTGTCGTCGCCGCCTTCTGCTGGTGTCGGTGTCGGCGCCGGTGGAACCTCGACTCCACCGCCGCCCTCGCCTTCGGCCGTCGGCTCTGGCGTCGGTACTGAAACTTCTTCTTCGGCCGGGGCATCTGGTTTTACAAATCCATTGACCCAGTCAAGTGGGCCGACCTCGAGCTTCTTCTTTGCTCGTGTTACCGCGACATACGCAATCTTGTACTCAGTCGGATCCGGCATCTCAAGGTCGCCAGTTGCCTTGTTAACGCGTGGACCCCAGAAGTCGTCCCAGATCTTTACCTTGTCCCACTCGAGACCCTTGGCCTGGTGAACCGTGGTGACAAACACGTCGATCGGACCGTCAGCCTCCGGCGCGGCGCCCGCCGGCTTCAAGCCAAGCGCGCTGCTCAGTTGATTAAGAAGCTCAAACGTGTCTTCATCGCCGGTTCGTGGAGCATCCCACGACTTTGTCGGCGGGTTGTACTTGAACTTACCGACAGACTTGATTGCTTCCTTATTCGCGTATGTGTTGCCGGTCAGCGACACAACCGCGCCGGTGACAGTGTACTTAACACCTTTTCCAAGCTCTCCAGACGCGCCCGGCGAAACATCACCGACGTCTGCCTGCGTGTCACTTTCTGACATGTCTCGAATTTCGCCAGAGCCCTTGACGAGCTTTAGCTTGTCGATCATCTCGCGCATTCCTGCAATGCCGTCTCGATCAACCATTTGGACAAATGTCTCAAGCTTCTTGCTGGTGACGAGCTCGTCTTGGATCGCTTTCTTTACCTCTGCCCACGTCTTGAATGGAGCGAGGTCCGGGTGAAGTTTACTTGGCCTGTTGTTTCCTGTAATCAAATACTCTGCGGTGTCAGTAAGGCTGACAAGATCGCCGCGGTAGTTCTTGGTTACGCCGACTGTTCGGCCCCTAGAAAGTTGATCCGCAATTGCCGAAAAGCCGCCACCGTTGGTGCGAACAAGAATTGCATCGGCCGTGTCGTCGAGCGAGCCTGGTCGGAGAAGCTCACCTTCGTCTGAGCCAGCACCGATGACGCGAAGATCGGACCCAAGAAGCTTAAGCCACTTGTCCGCCTCTTTTGCTACATTAGCTCCAAATCGGAATGACTTTGTCAGCGGCAAACGCTTGACACTCTTATCAACCTTTGCAAGTTGATTTTCTCCACCGCGGAACCCGTAGATTGCCTGGTTTTCATCACCGACGTAGACAACCTGCGCTGACTGGTCGGCAATGACCTTTCCAGATACCGGGTTGATGTCCTGCGCCTCATCAAAGAAGATGAAGTCATTTCCATACTTTGTTCCGGCACCAATCTTAGAAAGATCAGGCCTTGAAAGCGCCCACATCTTGGTGATAACACTGTTGCTGATCTTTGCCCGTCCATCTGGGTTGGTGTAGTCATTCCAAATGTTGTTTGCAATGCTCATCATCCAGTCTGGAACATTTCCGCTCCAACCCGCTGCAATGAAATGCTGAGGACCGATCTCGTCGTCGGCGCTGATCAAGAACTTGTCAACAACGCTCTTAAAGAAGGTTGTCGCCTCGAACAACGACATGTTACCTTCTGGCCCGCTCATTTCTGTAATTCCAAACGCGCTTGCAAAGTTCTTGTAGTACGCAAGCGGATTTGACTTATCAAGTCGCGACATCTTCTTCTTGATGTCATCTGGCGCCCAGCGGTACGCAATCGCGTCGTTTGTGACAACCTCGATGTTTGTCAGGCCCGCCTTGGCAAATTTTTCTTCTGCCTCGAGCTGCGCGCTCTTGTTGAACGCGATGTAGACACCGCGCTCATTCGGGCGTTCTTTCTTTTTGCGCTTGCCGGCGAGAAGAAGAGTCGATGTCTTTCCAGTTCCAGCGAGTGCCTCAACAACAACGTCATCGCCCGTCATGATCGCATCGAGAATTGCGCGCTGCTCTTCAGTTGGCATGAACGGCTCGTCCTTGTACGGATCGTTCGTGTCAACACCATCGTGCTTAGGATCGTCAATTTCTTGAGCATCTGTCATTGACGACGGATTGGCGGTGCTTCCACCCTCGACACCATCTGGATCAATATCGCCGATCGGCATTGGTGTCGCCTCGCGAACCATGCGCTCAACATCTGGAACAGAGCACGGGCCCTCGGCTGGACCGACTGCTGCTGTAATTCCAGAACCACCGCAGTTCCACGCCGCGGCGATCGCCTTTGCCGCAACGTACTCCGCGAGATCAGCCTCATACTTTGCGTACTCTTCTTCGTACTTTGCGAGCGCTTGTTGCTTTGCCTCAAACGCGCCGTCGACATTCAGAAGAGTTGTCGGCGTTGTGTCGGGATTTTCAATCGCGCGATCGAGCATCGCATCGGTGATTTCCCACGAGGCTTCCGCATCGGCGTCTGCGCGGTGCCAGTCTGGCAACTGCACTTGGAGGAAGTCGGCCACAGGGCCAAGGCTAGTTGTTGCACGGCGCTTGCCGTCCTTACCAATTTTAAACGCTCCAAATAGTGTCTTTGAGTTCCACTTTGGCAGTGTGCCTCCGGCGAGGTCCATTGAGTCAATTACTCCGGCGATGTTGAGTTGCGGTAGTCCTTGCTCACGAATAGTGCGGTTAAGAATCTCAAGATCAAATGGAGTGTAATGTCCACCAAGAATTGGATTTTCTCCGGCAAATGCAAGGAACGCCTCGTGCGCCTCGCGCATCGACGCCTGCGTTGCAAGCCATTCTTCAGTTACCGGCGTGCCATCCATCTGCTTGAGGCCCGCGGCAGACCAGTCAGAAAGCTCGTGCTCTGGATTCATGTACATGCTGAATCGGTCAACAACCTTGCCGTCAACAACCTTGACAGCACCGATCTGCACCGGACGGTTTAGTCCGCCCTTATCTGGACCAGGAAGTCCAGTTGTCTCGTAGTCAAAGAAGATGATCGGAGTACTGCGAATAATTGCCGCTGCCTCTTCCCACGTCTTGGCATCCTTGAGACGATCGGCCATCTCGCCGCTGAACGCACCAGGGGCCGGCTTGCGCGGTGCCCTGGGGCGGTGCAGTGCTGGCTTGTCGCCTTTAGGTGGAATTGTGCCACCACGAGCGGCAGGAATGATTGTTGTTTCATTCCATTCCTTGCGCTGCGACTCGTGTCCTGGGAAGTAACCCTGAACACTGACCTTGCCACTTGGAGTGTCGCCATCGCGGAAGATGCGCTCAATAACAAACGAGTCGTCGCCGATTACGTCGCCTGGCTGCAGGTCCTGCGCCTCGTAGCCGATGCTTTCTGTAAGCGGAACCTTGTCTGCAAATGGATCAACCGAAGTTTCTTTTATTCCAAGTTGATCAAGAATGCTCGAGCGGCGACGCTTTAAGATGTCCTTCAACATCTCGGCATCCGAGCGGTTAGAGATGACAGCGTCAACCATGTTGTCAATCTGGCTTGGTGAGATGTCCAACAGCCTCTTTGCACTCTCGACAATTTGAGCATTTGTCATTCCACCGAACACATCGAATGCGCTTTGGTTGATGTCGGGGTCGCGCATCGAGTCGAGCTCTTTGACCTCTGGGCCGAACCAGTCCTTCTTCTTGCCCTGAGCACGCCACATCAAAGCGCCGCCTGGATCAATGCGATGCGCGTTGTTGTCTCCGTCAACGACAACGTTGTCGTGAACGAGTCCGATTACGTCGTAGTTTGACAGCCACGCGTCAATCGCAAAACCGCCATGAAGTTGTTCAATGACGCTGTTGTCATCAAGGTTCTCTTCGAGATTTGTAGCATTTGGAATCATCGGAGTGATGATGTAGTCCGATCCAAACGATCCGCTCGTTGGATCGTATGTTCCCCTCGATGGCGACATCGCATCGTCCATCGTGCCAAGACCTACATCAGACGCGCGCAACCCAAAGAATCGATAGAACGCCGACGCAAGCGCCTCGTTCTCAGCATGTGACTGTGACCGCGACTTCTTGACGTAGAACCTGTTTCCATTTTCATCTTGGTAGACTCCGCCCTCATTTGACCCGGCGCGGCCTCCAACTTTTTTCCAGTCAGAGATGTTGCCGTGATACGCGGTGGTGGCCTGGTACAGCACAAACGGATCCGCTCCCTTAGGCGGGCCGCCGAACTGATCACCGATGTAGTCGGGGCTCATTGGATCGTCGTACCTTGAGATGTAGTTCATCGCCTTGCCGGTGATCAGGCCGTCTTCGCCGTACGTGTACCGCGGATCACCAGATCGCCGCGCGAGGTCAGCTTCTTCTTTTGCTATTTCATACACCCTTGTTCCAGGAATCGGCTTCTGGTAGTACATCGGCATCATCTGGTCAGAGCCCTTGGGCGGGCCGCCGAACTGATCACCGATGTAGTCGGGGCTCATTGGATCGTCATATTTTGATATGAACTGCAGGGTCTTGCCAACGATCAGGCCGTTTTCATCAAACTTGTACCGCGGATCGCCGGACTCTCTTGCTCGCCTGGCCTCGCGCAGTGCGTCATCATACTCAGGAGTGTCTGGCATCAGCGGTCGGTACATCAAGTCGTCATAGGCTGGCTGCGCTTGCTGCCCAGGAGTCACGTCCTTCTCGAGGTCATCGGCAGCGATCAGATCGACGAAGTATGTCTTTTCTCCTGCCTTAGTGACATTTTCTACCTTAAACCGACCGAAGCCGATGTGCTCGAGCTCGTTTGGAATCCACGAGTAATTGTGAACATCAACGGATCGAATATCGCCCGGCCTGACTCGATAGATAACTGCGCGCAGGTCGTCTCCGCGAGACGTGAACATCTCGCGGTGATTCTCTGATGTTTCATAAAAGTCTTTTTCTAGATCACGCGCTGTAAACGATCGAGGATCGATGTCGATGATCGAGCCAGGCGTCGTGGACTCGGCAAATGACTGACTATTTGAGTCAACAATGATTCTTCTGTCGAGCCGCGTCGTGTTCGGCACGGCGGCCTCAGCAACAAATCGGTACAGCGCAGCGGTCGTACTTCCAGACGACAGATCTTCAATTCCATCTGAAATTGTTTGTCGTCCGGCGGCAAATTCTTTAAAGTCTCCGTACTTTGCGTACAGGTCATCTAGTGCTGGCCCACCGTCACTTTCAAGGTCTCCTCCAAGAGACTCGGCATACGCGTTCGCAACGGCGCGCCAGAAGTTGAGCTCGTTGTCGCCGCCCATGTGCCACATCAACGAGTCACCGCCGTCGGTCATCTGAAGAATTCCCCAATATGCAGCAAACGCCTCGTTGTCTTGCTTGTCTTCGCTCAGGGCAAGCGGCAGCATCTTCATCGCAATGTCGGCAGCGTGCCGCAACTGCGCCTCGCGAGTATCAAACTCGGGAGACCTGAGGCCATCCGACATCTCTTCAGCGTTTTCAATGTCTCGAGCAAGCTTAAGAATTTGCGGATTGCGCTCGTCGTGTGCCGTGATCAAGTTGTAGGCATTGGTTGTTCTGCCAGGCTCACCGAGCAGCCCGTTAAGGAGAACTGCTTGACTTGTAGAAAGCTTTGCGCGCAGTATCTTTCTGCGCTGCTCTCCTGGTGTCTGTGCTCCTACTCCGATACCTTGGTCATACTCGTAGTTGATTAAGTCACGGTACGCCTGCTGGGCCTCTTGCTTAACTTTGTCATTGCCCTGCTGCTGCGCGATGTTTTCATAGATTCCGGCGAGGATAACTCCCTTGTCGAGTCCTGCCTTTTCAACAGCCTCAAGAAGCGCGACAACCGGAACGAGCTCACTGCCATCTGAAAACGGCAGCTCTCCTTCATCAACACCGTCCTCAATGGCGTCTGCTGCCGCGGTTACCAACCTTACAGGATGAAACTTATTTGCCAAGATCTCCGGGTCGTCGGTGTAGTCCTCGCTTGTCTGAACAGTGCGCCCCTTGGGACGATACACACCAAAGATGTCCGGCTTTGTGGTTCCAGGTGGAGCAGCAAACATCGAATCAAACGCTGCCTCGTCAAACGTGTCAACATCTGCATCGTCAACTTCATCGTCAAAGTCTCCTGTCTCGACGGGAGCGTTCTTTGCATTTTCAATGTTGCGATTGATCTGGTCAATGACGGTGCGCTGGTCGTCAGTCGCATCAATAAGTGATCCAATAACGTTTCCGTACTCGTCATTGATAAGCCACTTCGGGCCCTGATATTCAACAAGTGCGGCCGTATATCCATCAGACCTACGTATCTCGGTTCCGATCTTGATTCCGGTGTTTGGATCAACATAGTCAACTAACTTTTGAAGACTTTTAAGGTCTTGCTCAGACAGATCGATGATGTCTTGGCCTGGATCGATCCTTCCGTTGACAAGTCCGCCATTTGCCGCGATCGTGCCAACGTCGTACAAGTCACTGATTGCGGTGTCAAAGCTTCCTGTGTCGATTTGTTCAAAAGGAGCTCGCGTGCTCGCTGCTGCAGGAGCCTTGGGTTCAAGGTAGGGCCGAATTGTGCCGAGGTTAGGGCGATATTCTCTGGCAATTGACGTGACTTTACTTCCATCAGGACTGCGTACAACCCACTCGGGACCGTAGTCCGTGTCCTCTGCGACCACACGCGTGCCGTTGGGAGCCTTAAATGAGACTCCTTTAAGTGGTGAACCGGTCTCATCTGCGAGATCAATCAGACTCTCAAGCTGCTTGATGTCATCGGCATCAAGGACATAGCCATCTAGTTCGTCACTAGACGCGTCAATTTTCTTTGCCTTACGATCAACTGCATCGGTATAGGCAATCAACTCCTCAAGTGTGTCAAACGCGGCAATTTCATTGAGCAAGTCGTTGACAGTTTTAAACTCGCGTGCGGTGCTTGGTGCCGTGCGCTCGGGTTCAAGGTAGGGCCGAATTGTGCCGAGGTTAGGGCGGAACTCCCTCTCAATTGACGGGCCTTCACTTCCATCAGGGTAGCGTACGACCCACTGGGGACCGTAGTCCGTGTCCTCTGCGACCACACGCGTGCCGTTGGGAGCCTTAAATGAGACTCCTTTAAGTGGTGCGCCAGTCTCGTCAGCAAGATCGATCAAATCCTTGAGCTGCTTGATGTCATCGGCATCAAAGACCCATGCGTCTGCTCCATCGACAGACGTGTCAATTTTCTTTGCCGCACGATCAACTGCACCGATCTCATACAACTCTTCAAGCGTGTCGAACGCGGCAATTGCATTGAGCAAGTCGTTGACAGTTTTAAACTCGCGTGACAGATTTTCTTCTCTAATTCGGCGACTGAGATCATCCAAGATATTTTGAGACATGCTTTTAGGCGCGGGGCCTTCAAGCTTTTCAAGAGACTCAGTAAGCCTTTCGATGTTCGCCGACGCGCGGTCGCGCAGCCTGCGTGCCATCTCTGGGTCCATTCCAGACTTTGGATCATTTGCCTCACGGAATGCTTTGCGATTGCTTTCAATATTCTTCTTGATGTCGGCGATCTGCTCTGCTGTTGTCTGCGTTTCGCCTGTAGCGCTTGGCGCTTCTGGGCCTACGAGCTTTCTTGCCTCTTCAATTTGACGCTCGAGCGACCGCAGGTTTCCCTCGGTGCGTTGAATATACCGGTCAAACTCTTCCGGCGACTGTGAAATCTTGTCGCGACCAGCCGGGCTCATCGCCTCGCGATACGCGCTGCGCATCGCTCGGTATGTCTCCTCGAGCCTA
>Ga0129333_10000125_pt1 | contig 50224 bp, 37 predicted proteins | sample CPB6_08_DNA_FD_94474 | JGI IMG/M metagenome (GOLD analysis project Ga0129333, IMG submission 94474) | Freshwater to marine salinity gradient microbial communities from Chesapeake Bay, USA - CPBay_Sum_0.6_0.8_DNA | ecosystem: Environmental > Aquatic > Marine > Coastal | place: USA: Chesapeake... | reverse complement strand
TGAATTAGACTTTGAGGAAGAATGGCCCATGCGTGACTATTACGATGATGGCCCTGTGACCATTGATGATCCCATTGTAGAATATAAAACATTTGAACAGGTAAGTTGGTGGAGGCTGAAACAGATGTTGGAACGTTGGCCTGCCATGCGTAAGAGTTGGGAAGCATTTATCATTGACTATAATGTGTGCTTGGCCACTTTGAGAGAAGAAGATAAAGATGATATTCCGTTTTAAGGAAGAAAAATGACAATGGTACCTATAGTTTTAGAAAGAAGTAGCAACGGTGAACGTGCTATGGACCTTTACAGTAGATTAATGCGAGACCGTATTATTTTACTAGAAGGTGAAATAAGAGACGCTATGGCTAATCTTATAGTAGGTCAATTACTTTTTTTAGAATCAGAAGATACAGAAAAAGAAATTAATATATTCATTAATAGTCCCGGTGGTAGTGTAACGGCAGGTATGGCTATCTATGATACAATGCAGTTTATTAGACCAGATATCTGTACATATGTAATAGGTCAGGCTTGTTCAATGGGCAGTTTACTAGCACAGGCAGGTGCTGTAGGCAAAAGGTATATTTTACCTAATGCTAGGCACATGATTCATCAGCCTAGCGGGGGCGCAGGTGGACAGGCTACCGATATGGAAATTCAAGTTAAGGAAATTTTGAAAATGAAACAGTCCTTAACTCAGATTTATGTTAAACACAATTCTGCAGGAAAAACTTTCGAACAACTAAAGCATGATATGGAACGAGACTTTTTTATGAGTGCAGATGAATCTGTAGCGTATGGGTTAGCAGACAAGGTGCTTAATAAAAGGCCAATAGATGAAGATCGGTAGTAAGTGGTACGGCTCTAACGGTGATCTATTTAAAATAGATGATGTGAGAATCATCAACGGTGAAACCTGGGTTTTTTATACTAACACATTTACCATGAAGACTTTTAGTTGTCTAATAGAAGCATTCAAAAATAGATTCACTAAAATTTCGTAATTGTTTGATCATCTACGTTAGTACATGCTAGCATTTTACAGACACTAGGAGTATTTGGTAAAGTAAACCCTTCATGCCAAATATTTCCTAAATGAGTATTATTACAGGTACTGCCGCTAGCCCATCCATCATGTGAAATAAACAAACGCTCTATACCTGTATTACATTTTTTTCCAAGAAATGACGGACTCTGATTAACCAGTGTCTCTACCCTTTCTTCATAGGTAGTTTCCTTATAGTTTACATGTTCTTCAACTAGTTCAGGACCGCTTATCTCTTCAAGTTGCTGATCTTCATAATTATAAGGACCTACAGCATCTGACATTTCTTTGAATAAAATTAATTTATTAACCGTTAGGTTATGTTTATTTTCTACAAATTTTACCCTATCCATGTCTTCCTCATAATTGTTTGGACGAATAGGAATTATTACTTCTATTTGCTTATTGGATTTTTGAAAGATTTCTATTATATAGTCTATCAACCTAGGATTTTGCCAATAGTGATATGATAATACAAGATTATCAACATGGGGTTCTATTGCCCACCAATCCAACCACAACCTACCTCCATTAGTATGTAGTGTAATATGGCCTTGATGTTCTTTACATAATTTTAAAATGGCAGGGAAATCAAACATTTCTAAAGGTTCACCACCATTAAATGTCCATTCTATAGTTCTACCTAGTTCACTATAATGTTTTATAATTTTATTTGTCACATCAAGGTATCTATCAAAACTATTTTCTATAGTCCCCTGCCAATAGTGCGAAGGACAGTAACTACATCCTGCCGTACAATGGTTATGTAAACTCCAATTTATTTTTGTATTCATATTGACAAGACCTAAATAAAAGTATATAATGTATTTAATAAGCCTCAAAATATGAAAAGGTTATAATATATGAGTAAATTAAAAGTATCAGAATTGTTTTATAGTGTTCAAGGTGAAGGTCGCTATATGGGCGTTCCTAGTGTGTTCCTTCGTGTATTTGGTTGTAACTTTACCTGCGACGGATTTGGTATGCCTAGAGGTGAGAAATCCAATGAACGCAATGAAATCGCTAACCGTATTGTAGAATTTAAAACTTACAAAGACCTACCGTTAGTTCATTCTGGATGCGATAGTTATGCCAGTTGGGATCCACGATTTAAGGACTTTAGCCCAGTGTTAGAAACCGATGCTATCGTAGATGCTATTATGGAAATGTTGCCTTACAAACGTTGGATGAGAGAACATCTTGTTATTACTGGTGGTGAACCCTTATTAGGTTGGCAGCGTAGTTATCCTGACCTATTAGATCATCCTAAGATGCAGGATCTAAAAGAAATCACATTTGAGACCAATGGCACTCAAAAACTCTTACCAGATTTCAAACGTAGATTAATCGCTTGGACTAATCAACGTGAGGCCAATACCAATATTATAACCTTCTCAGTCAGTGCCAAACTTCCTTCCAGCGGTGAAAAGTGGGAGGAGGCAATTAAGCCAGAAGTGGTATGTGAGTATGAAGAAATTGGTTGGACCTATCTCAAATTTGTAGTGGCTACAGAACAGGATGTTCGAGATGCTTTACGTGCCACAATGGAATATAGAGATGCTGGATTTGAAGGTGAAGTATATTTGATGCCAGTAGGCGGTGTGGAAAGTGTATATAGTTTAAATAATAAAAACGTAGCATTAGCCTGTATGAAACATGGATTAAGATATAGTGATAGACTTCAGGTTCCCTTGTTTAAGAACGAGTGGGGAACATGAATGAAAAAACTACTTAGAAAACTTTTTGGTATAGAGGAAATGGAGAAGGCCATTGCCGAAACTATTCAACGGCGAATGGAGGCTGAGCAGGCGATAAAGGCTGCTGAAGATGAAAAAAATCGCCTGCTCAAAATAGCAGAAAAAGAACTTTCAGAAGCAGAAGAAGCCAAAAGACTTTTAAAGTTAAGCCCTAAAGAGTTAGCAACAGAAAGAAAAGAACCTTATATAGCGGTATTAGATACTCATGTCAATAAAGACAACCTTAGAAATGGATTCTTTGAACTTGACTGGAATGAATATTTCGTTGTACAATTAACTGAAGCAGGCTACAAAGGTGCTTCAGAAGAGGAAATTGTAGACGCTTGGTTTAGTGAACTTTGTCGTAATGTTGGGGCAGAAACTGGTGTTGATATGGAACGCCGTGGTTCTGGTTATGTTAATCGTGCTCTCCGTGATGACGGAAAAACAGAGGTCTCATGACTTATATTTTAGTTGATACAGCCAATACATTCTTTCGTGCCCGCCATGTAGTTCGTGGTAATCTTGAAGATAAAGTAGGTATGAGTATTCATACTATATTGGGCAGTGTGCGTAAAGCGTGGAAGGATTTTAACGGTAGTCATGTTGTATTTGCCTTAGAGGGACGCTCGTGGCGTAAGGATCATTATGCTCCATACAAACGAAACCGTTCAGATGCTCGTGCTGCTCTAAGTCCACGTGAAGCAGAAGAAGATCGTGTGTTTTGGGAAACCTTTGATCAGTTTAAAGAATTCATCACAGGCAAGACAAATACCACAGTTTTACATCATCCACAACTTGAAGCAGATGATCTCATTGCCGGTTGGATTGATCTTCATCCAAATGACGAGCATGTTATCATATCTACAGATGGTGACTTTGCTCAATTGATTGCTCCTAATGTCAAGCAATACAATGGCGTATCTGGTGTAACGACTACACATGAAGGCTACTTCGATGAAAAGGGAAAACCAGTAAAAGATAAGAAATCAGGTGAAGTTAAACCTGCCCCAGATCCTGAATGGCTTTTATTTGAAAAATGTATGCGTGGTGATACCAGCGACAACATCTTCTCAGCATTTCCTGGTGTGCGTGAAAAAGGTACTAAGAATAAAGTAGGTTTGAGAGATGCTTTTGCAGATAGAGAAGCCAAAGGTTGGGCATGGAATAATCTTATGTTACAACGTTGGGTAGATCATGAAGGACAAGAACAACGTGTTAAAGAATGTTATGAACGAAATAAATTGTTATGTGATCTTAGAGCACAGCCTACAGAAATAAAAGATCTTATTTTTGATGTGATTAACGAAACAATTAACAGTGGGAAAAATGTTCCACAGGTAGGAATTAGGTTATTGAAATTTTGTAAAGAATATGATTTACAAAAAATCAGCGAACAAATTCAAAGTTATGCTGAACCATTAAATGCGAGATATGTATTATGAATATAGAACCGAAAGTATTAATTCCAAATAAAGAATGGATCCTTAAAAAAGATAATAGAAAAATCGGATCTATATATAAAAATAAAAAAGGTTACTATCTAATTAAAAATGGTACTATGGTCAATCTTACCGATCCTTCCGATTTTGGTATTAAATTGCCCGAAAAAACAATCAATTCTAAAATTGAAATTAATAAAGATACACATTTCATATATGAATATCCTTGTAGTTCAAAACCATATAGCCCCGTTTATAACATCTTAAAGAAACTACCTATTTTTACAAAGAGTAATAAAAGTAAAAGTCATTTCTGTGCAGGGTATTATATAATTAAGTTTAGAAAAGGTTGGGTTAAAAGTTTCTGTCCTAAACTGATTACATTGGAAAGATATGGTTACAAAGGACCGTTTAAAACAGAACAAGAAATGAAACAAGAATTAAATAGTCTTAAATTATGAAACCTATTAATACATTTCCAATTGAAGACTTTCTAGAAAAATCAAGACTTGCTATTAAGTCTAATCAAAAAAGCCTTACCTTATCACAAAAAGAATTTAATGATCTACATGGAAGTTTGGTTCAGTTAATGACAAGATTAGTAGGTCAGTATGAACAACAGACAAACATTCCTAAACCAACAGATAATGTACAGGTAAAAATGGACGGAGGTAAATTCTAATCTAAAATAAATATATACGCAGATTTGGAGCGTATATCGTGAGTAGACCTAAACCACAAATACTTTTAGAAACAGTTAATAAGAAAAATTATAAAACTGATCAAGTGCTAGAAGCAGATGCTATTTGGGCAGTTTTTTATAAAGATAAACCAATCAATTTAAAAACCACAAATGTAGTAGGACAACAATTTAATCCCAAGTATAAAAAAGTAAGTTTTTCCAATTCAGGACATGCTTTTAATCTAGCAGAAAAATTAAACAAACAATTCAACACCAAAGACTTTTCAGTTTATAAACTGGTGTCAGGTGAAAAATTTTTAGATGAACCAAAAAACTGATATCACCAAATATGTAATGACTCAACTCGGTATCGAGTTTAACGATAAAAATTTCAAAAAATATCTAAACAGATGGTGGCAAAATCCTAGAACCAAATCCAAAGGCGGGCTATGGCTTACAGAGTATGGATTTGCCTCTCTTCAAAAAGCAGACATAAAATCATATAAAATATCTCTAGAAGAAGAAATTGAATTCTTAGAAAATGGTTTTATAATTTGGTTAGATAGGACAATGGATTATCCTTTCTACTTAACTCCAAAGGAATTATACACATTTGGAGAGAGAACTGTAATACAAATGGTACTATTTTCAGGTAATCTAAAACTGTGGCAAAAAGCACACACAAGAAACAAATCACTAAACAGTTGACATCTCACAGATTCTTTACTATAATAGAGACTCATAAACAATTTTTTGTAGTTTAATTTTAAGAGAGAGATAAATGGCAAAAGAAATGTCCACAAATCGCACTGTTACTCCAAATGGTGCAAAGGCGTCTATCCGCAAAGCAATGAGCAAAAAGCGTCCAATCTTCATGTGGGGCCCCCCAGGTATTGGCAAGTCAGACATTGTCAAGCAGATCGGTGCTGAACAGGATCGTGAGGTAATTGATGTTCGTTTGAGTCTTTGGGAACCCACAGATATCAAAGGTATTCCATATTACAATAGTCAAGCCAATACTATGACTTGGGCTCCTCCTGCTGAACTTCCCTCTGACCCAGATAGCAAGGCTATCTTGTTTTTAGATGAACTTAACTCTGCTGCTCCGGCAACTCAGGCTGCTGCTTATCAACTTATTCTTAATCGCCGTGTTGGTACTTATCGTTTGCCAGATGGTGTAGACATCGTGGCTGCTGGTAACCGTGAAGCAGACAAAGGCGTTACTTATCGTATGCCTGCTCCGTTGGCTAACCGTTTCATCCATTTGGAACTGTCAGTAGACTTTGAAGATTGGCTCCAGTGGGCTACTGCTAATCGTATTCACGAGCAGGTTGTAGGTTATGTTGGTTTCGCCAAACAAGATCTCTACGACTTTGATCCAAAGAGTGCCAGTCGCTCGTTCGCTACTCCACGTTCATGGAGTTTTGTAAGTGATCTTTTGGAAGATGATGACATCAGCGATACTACTCTTACTGATTTGGTATCAGGCGCTGTCGGCGAAGGTCTTGCTGTTAAATTTATGGCACACCGTAAAGTTGCCAAACAGATGCCCAAGCCTGAGGATATTTTGGCAGGCAAGGTAAAAGATTTCAATATCAAAGAAATCTCTGCCATGTACTCACTTACCATTAGTATGTGCTACGAACTTCAAGAGTTAGACAAAAAGAAGGCCAAAAACTGGGATTCAATGGCAGATAACTTCTTTGGGTTTATGATGGATAATTTCCCAACTGAATTAGTAGTTATGGGTGCTAAAGTTGCCCTTACTAACTATGGTCTACCATTTGATGCTAGTAAATTGAAGAATTTTGATCGTTTCCACGACAAGTATGGCAAGTATATTATCCAAGCAATGGAAGGCTAAAAAGGGCCCGCAAGGGCCTTTTTTACTTGCGTCTAAAGCAAAGTGAATATATAATATGTGTATAGCGAAACAAAGGAGAAACAAATGACCTCAGTTATGAAAAGTGAGAAATTAAAGAAGCAAAAATGGGCAGACAAAGTCTTTACTGCTGCAGAAAAGGCTAGGATACTAGACAAATTAGTTACTGCTCGGGTTGGCTTGTTACTACGTCATCCATTCTTTGGTAATCTAGCCACTAGACTTAAACTAATAGATGCCAGCGATTGGTGCCAAACTTTAGCCACTGACGGTCGTAACTTCTACTACAATGTAGGATTCGTAAATGAGCTAAGTGCCAAAGAATGTGAATTTGGATTTGCCCACGAAGTTCTACATAATGTTTTTGATCATATGGGTCGTAGAGAAGGGCGTAATCCAATGCTTTCAAACATTGCGGCTGACTATGCCGCTAATCAAATCTTAAAAGATGAGCGCATAGGTATCTCTCCAAGTTGGATTAAGATTTTCCAAGATGACAAATACCGTGGTAAATCATACGAGGAAATTTATTCCATTTTATATACTATGGCAGAAAAAATCAATCCAGAAGATCTAGGCGAATTGTTAGATGAACACTTAGATGATGATGAAGACAGTGATGAAGGTGGTGACTGTGAGGACGGTGATAAGCCTGGTAAGGGCAAGCGTCCACGTTTAAGCAAAGAAGAACGCCAACAGATCCGTGACGAGATCAAAGAGGCTATGATTGCCGCGGCGCAGAGTGCCGGCGCAGGCAAAGTTCCGGCAGGAATTCAGCGTATGATCAAGGACTTAACAGAGCCTAAAATGGACTGGCGTCAATTGCTACGTATGAATATTCAAAGCCTTATCAAAAGTGACTTTAGTTTTAATCGTCCAAATCGTCGTAGTCAGCACACCGGTGCTATATTGCCCGGACTGATGAATGAGGAAACTATTGATATTAGTGTAGGTATTGATATGAGTGGTAGCATTTCAGATCATCAGGCCAAAGACTTCATCAGTGAGATCAAGGGTATCATGGATGAATACAAAGACTTCAAAGTCAACTTATGGTGTTTTGATACTGAAGTATACAACTATGCAGAATTCACAGGAGACAATAAAGATGACCTTCTTACCTATGAGATAAAGGGTGGTGGTGGCACTGACTTCGAAGCCAATTGGGAATTTATGAAGGAACAAGGTATTACTCCAAAACGCTTTATCATGTTTACAGACGGTTATCCCTGCGGTGATTGGGGTGATGAGGATTACTGCGAAACTCTTTTTGTCATTCACGGTAACGACACCATTTCTCCACCATTCGGTCAAGTGGCATATTATAAATAAACACACTTAATTATGTCGCTAAGTAGAAACGAAATCAATCCTTTATCCTTATTAGGATTAAGAAAGTTGAGTTTTATTCCAGAACATTTTTCAGTTTTAAGAGTTTTTGAAAATGACTTTATGAGCATAAATGAAATAGGAAATTGGATTGAATTTCATCTTAATAGCAGGTACTCTATACTTAAGACAGTAGATTTAGATAACACTAAAAAGATTAGTTATGTAATTAAAATAGGTATTGAAGACCCTAGAGAGTTTACCATGTTCAATCTAGGCTGTCCATTTATTCATAATAAACAATAGGAGATTTTATGGAAAATCAAGAACAAACAGAACAAACACAAAGTTCACCAGAACTAACAGTAAATGATCTTAATAATATCAAACAAATCATAGATGCGGCTGTTAGAAGAGGAACTTTTAGTGCTTCAGAAATTTCAAGCGTAGGTGCAGCCTATGATAAACTTGAAAAGTTTCTTAATGCCGTTTCTGCTCAAACACCGACTCAAACACAACAACAATAAGGAGGTCCCATGAAACATGTGGGCAAAATGAAGAACAATGCTGCTAGAGTAGGAGTAGCCTATAGAACATTACCAGGTGACTCTAAAAGCGCCCTAGTATTTGGCACTAACGGATTACCAGATAGTCATCATGATGCTTTGATGTCTGTAATCCAAAGTCCAGAAGGTCAACAGGCAAACGAACTAGCAGACATTTTAGCCACAAGAAGATTTCCAGACGGATCAGTAATGTTGGCATATCTACATAACAACGGACACCTTAAAAAGGTATCAACTGAACTTGTACTAATGACGCCTGCGGCTCAAACAACTATTCCGCTAAATGAACTTAATCAACTCATTGCTCAACAAAAAGGTATCAGCGTAGATGAATTAGCAGTTAAGGAAGAAGGTACTAAAACTACTCCACAAAAAACAGAAACCATTCCTGAACCCAGTTCTCTAGAGAATAAAAAGTTAGTAGAAGAAGCCCCGTTCCATCCAGGATATGAAGGTGCTGTCATTGAAACACCTAAAATTGAAACACCCGTTACAGCAAGTGATCTAAGATCTATGGCGGATAAATTGTTCAAGGAAGCACAGGCTCTTCGTCGTAAAGCAGATGAATTAGAACCTGTAAAAACAAAAGAACCAGCAACTAAAACCAAAAAAGTAAAATCAAATGCTACATCCTGAAACAGCATATCTTAACTTACTAAAAGATATTCTAGAAACAGGAGAAGAAAGAATAGATCGAACTGGGACTGGTACCTTGAGTAAATTTGGTACTAGCATTAGGTTCGATCTTTCTAAGGGATTTCCTGCTCTTACTACGAAAAGACTTGCGTGGAAGGCGGTAGTCAGTGAACTTCTTTGGTTTATAGAGGGCAGTGGTGACGAATATAGACTAAGAGAAATACTACACGGAGCAAGATATTCTGATAAACAAACAATATGGACTGCTAATGCTACTGCGCCATATTGGACAGGAAAAAAACTTCAAAGGCATCCAGGCGATCTAGGTAGAGTATATGGTGTACAATGGCGTCGTTGGCGCAAACCGTTAATTAGAATTAATAAGGTTGTCCTAGCAAATCATGATCAATTACTGGAATTATTAGATGGTTTAAAAAACGATCCATTTAGTCGCCGTCATATTATCAGTGCGTGGAATCCAGGAGAACTTGAAATAATGGCGCTACCTCCATGCCATTTAATGTCACAATTTTATGTCAGTAATGATAGGAAATTAAGTTGTCACATGTATCAACGGTCTGCTGACATGTTCTTGGGAGTGCCATTCAATATTGCTAGTTACGCACTTTTTACTGAAATGTTAGCACAGGTGTGTAATATGACAGCAGGTGATTTAGTAATTAGTTTCGGTGACTGCCATATTTACAAAAATCACATTTCACAAGTAAAAGAACAACTATCTAGAGAGCCATTAGAATTGCCAAGACTTGTGCTAAACAAAGATATAAACGATATAACAAAGTTTACAATGGCAGATATTGCTTTAGAAAATTATCAAAGTCACGATTCTATAAAAGCAGAAATGGCAGTTTAAACTACCATTACTTCTATAATACCAATACCACCCTCAAAATCTTGTAAAGATTTAGCAAACACAGCATTGGAATGATCTGAATTAAGTTTAGATCTTCCGTGCCCAGGAATTTTACTTGTAACTAATAGGTCACCTTTTTTAATAGGACCTAATACTTTACAAGGAACACGACCTTTCAAAGCAATAAAGGGATGTGACTGATCAGACCCAGCATATTCATTCATTCTAAAAGCAGGTTTAGTACTTACGATACCTGCAACAGTTACATCATTTTCTAAGGTCGAAATCGTAACTTCTTGATTTCCGCCTATAACTAACACTGTTCCAGGTTCATAGTAATCGTCTGCGGCATATCTTTCTGCTAAATCACTATATAGAGCACTAGATGCTGTCGCATATACTGTTTTAGTGCTAGGATTAAATTGTAGCCCTGTGTTAACATAGGCTAAACTTGTTGTGCTGTTTGAAGAAGTTGTAATGAAAGGAATATTAAATCTTTCATTTGTTGCTGTAGTTTCAAACTTAAAACCACCAGTCACATAAGCAGCATATGTTGACGTAGTAGCAGTAGATGCATGAGCAGCAGTTCCCCAAAAATAATATCCGGCAGAATCACTTCTTCCGGTTTTAGGATCTGCTCCAGGTAAGGTTATACCTTTGTAAATTGTACTAAGGTATCCCGATAAAGGATAGATAGGTGATTCGGTTCCACTCACAGTAGGACTTATTTCAAAACCCTTGTTACTTGCTATGGCTACAACTTCATTGTCTGTACCTACTACAGCCTTAATAACATATTGCTGAGTACCCGATTCAGCAGTGCTATATTCAAAATCCCCTCTCCAACCTGCTATAACATCAGATCTATTAGGTGGTCCTACCAAAATAAAAGTAGCACCATTATAAACGTATAATTGTTGAGTTAAACTATTATACCATAAATCACCAAAAGTAAAGATCTTTGTACCAGTAGGATCTGTTTCACTAACTTCTAAGTTACCCATACTCTTCCAGTATGAGCCATCATAGACATTTACCTTATTGTTTATACTATCATACCAAAGTTGCCCTTCGATAGGTTTTTCTGGTGCTGTAGTATTGGCAAAGTTCTCTAATAATCTTAAAAAGTTTTCATTCTGATATTCACCATAACCTGCATAATTTCTACCAAGGAAGGTCAAATCAGTCGTTGTATCTAAAGAAGCATCCTGTACCGTAGTAATTACTGCCCCATTAGTTTTATTAAGAATATAAGCCATTATAAATCAATCCTTACAATGTTAGTAGATGTTTGTGTAGCACCGAAGAAAGAATAAAATGGAGAAGTATTTGTATTAGTATATACTTCTTTAGCCTTCCAAACTCTTTCTAACATAGTTGTGCCAGTACTCAGATAGTAATGTCTAACATGAGTACTTGTCCCTAAGGCAAATAATACTTTAACTTCACTATCTAACGAATATTGAGTACTGGTAAATAGATGCGGTAATACATTTACACGAACAAAATTATTATGATTGTTATAAAGTGCGATATTTTGTGTGGTCGATAGTGCTCCAGTAAAGGTCCCTATCCACGTAGCATCATAATAACTTGTCAATGATTTGTTAGGATAGTTTAATATAGTCCCTTTAAGTTCGATATTACCATCTACATACAGATTTTCTTTTATCTTTACATTACTAACAAAATTTGTTCCACTATAAACAATAACAGGAGTAGTAGTTCCCCAATAAACTAAACTAGTTCCAGACGACATTGTGAAAGTAGCACTTGTTAATACCTGACTGACGTTGCCATAAGAATATACAACCCCAACATTTTTTTGATCATTTGATTGAAATTCTCTAAAAGCATAAGAACTAGGAGGCGGCTCAACACCAAATTTACCTAATGCTGGACTAACAGCAGGACCTACTAATGTCCATGCTCCGTTTGCATAAACTCTGAATTGGCCTGCTCCAGAGTCATACCAAAATTCACCATCACTAGCATTAGTTGGACTAGTTGCACTAACAGATGATTCATAAACGGGTTTAAACTTTTCTCCATCAAATACTAACAATCTTTTTTCTGTACTATTGTAGTAAAGTTGACCTTGTAATGGACTATTAGGAGGAGAAGTATTTTCATTGGCAAAATTACTCAACATCTTTACTAGATTATTGTTGTAAATTTCACCATAATTATTAACATTTTTACCTATAAAAGTTATGCTTGTTGTAACATCATCAATGGTACCAGTAGGTAAACTTACAAGAACAGTTCCATTATTATTATATACAGTATATGACATAAGTTTAGGTCTTTATTATCCAGTGGACAGATCCATTTAATACCACTGCCGGTGTTATTTCAGGTACAAAAAACGTACCAGGACCTGATGAACCAAAAGTAGTACCAATCACACTATACAATTTTGGATAGTTAGTACTCGTAGGTGGTGTAGGAGAATTGGTAGAATTAGCACATAACAGCCAACCTGCGGGAATATTGGTATTTGTACCAAAGGCAGTAACCGTGCCTGCAGGAACTAGTCCAGGTATAGTAGGAAACTCAACATCTTTAAGAAAATCTGATTTAGAAACAACTTCTAAATCACTCGTACTTGTACCTGTGTTCAACACTACCATAGAATGATTTAGTGTAGCAGAAGATGTACTAATGGTAGCAGTTATCATACTCCTGTGTAAGGTAGTTGTGAATACCACATTCGCTCCACCATTGAAGGTAACTGCTGTGCTTGTTACATGTCCTGTTATTCTAAATTGTCTGGCATTTTGCAGTCGTGTTGCTGTACCTTCTAATCTACCATAAAATACTGTAGTGGCAGTACCGGTATTTCCTACCCCTAAAGAATAACCAAAAGATCCGGCATGTATATGTCTAAATCTTGTTGACGTGCTACCTATATCATAAACATCATGCTTACCAGGCTGTAAAATTATTCCGTTGCTTGATGTAGATCCAATTGTTAATTTACCAGTAGATGTGGTTAAACCTGAAATTGATAAATTTCCAGTAACACTAACATTATTTCCAAAATTGCTCTTACCGGTTACTTGTAAAGATATATTAGGTTCTGTGATTGTCAATAAACCAGTAAATCTTCCAGTACCGAATACATCTAAGGTAGGATCTCCCACATTTGTTGTGGTGTTAATTCCTACATTTAATCCATTAGGATTAAATTTTAAATATGACTTATCGTTTATACCTACAGTTAACAGTCTTTCTTCATCGGTAAAATTGATAAATCCACCGGTTTGTCCACTATAAAATTCAATATTTTGATTAAAATTGACGTTTCTTACCTTGAAACCAGAACTACTATCTACATACAGCGTTCCTGTATGAATCTGTATAGTACTTGGTCGGTTTCTTAATATCTCGGACGCCTTTAAAACTGTAATATTGTTTACTACAAGTCCCTGTGCCTTTTCAGATATACCGTTGTATCTTGCTGCAACTTTGGTTGTTAAATTTGTACCTGTCTGAATACTGGTAAATCCGGGAATTACTTTTTTGGGCACAAAACTATTATAACTTATAATTTCTACAATATTGCCATTTGCCCAATTCTTAATTACAGGGTATGTCTGTCCTGTATTACTTTCTACAAATTCAAACTCTGTTCCAGTTTTATCAACATCAGAACCAATCACAGGACCAACTAGTCTCCATTCTGCCCCGGTTCTAATTTTAAGTTGACCGTTTTGAGTGTCGACCCAAATATCTCCTTCTCTTACAGTATCTAAAAATTGAACATACGGATCATTAGACTGTTGGTAAACACCGCTTGCTGCACTCCATCTACTACTAGTATCTGTGCCGTTATTAACTCTTAAAACTTTTTGATTTGGATTACTTGTATCATACCATAATTGACCCTCTATAGCATTCTCAGGAGGGTACGGACTGGAAAAATGTTCAAGTAATTTTAGGAAATTTTGGCTGATATGACTACCATAGTTTTCATTTCCAGCACCTGGTAAATCTAAACTTGTGTCGTAATTATTAAGACCGGATCCCGTAGCCTTACTAGGAACAGTAATATTAGAAGTTTTAAAAGGATCTGAAAACTTTAAAACGTAATTTCCTGACATATTATGTTCCTGAACTTAAACTTTGTATTCTAACGGTATAATCAATTTGGATCATACGATTTAACGACTTTTGTACAGGATGGAATATAACATGAGTTAATAAGTATCCGTCTTGTAAACCTGCAGGTGAATATGAGTACAGGCCAATTTCATCGAACACAAATGTAGCATTGTTATTTGTTTCATTATCAAATGCTAATTGATTAGTAGGTTCACCGAAGTCTAATAAACAACTTACAAGAATATCACTATAATAAGTTCCAGGACGGTGTCTAACCTCCATGTAATTTCTAGCAGGATCTGTGCTTGTTGCATCTCTAGAATCGACAACTTTTTGATAGGTTCTATTATATAATCCTGCTGTAGATCCTACTGTATTTGGAGTTTTGTATGTTATAATCCCAGTCGGATCTATTAAAGTCCCACCATTACCGAACGCCATAGAGTTAATAAATCCAGAATTTTGATGACTCATAGCATTGGCCAATCCTTGACTGAAATTTTCATAGTGAATAGCATTTCTTTTATCTACAAAAATTTCATCAGTCGTGGGGTCATATATCTTAAGATAACCCTCTATATTCAAAAAACCGTTTTCTCTACCTGGCTTCATCATGTGTAATTTCCAATATGATATTTATCAATTATTTTTATGGGCAGTTATCTTCCATATCTAAAGATTTTGGTTCTAGGAAACGCCTGCCCAGATGCGGGTCTATAGCCTGATAAATCAATACTTCCTACATAACCCTCTCTTCTTCTCAAATCTGGATGAAACAAAACCCTATTTCCGGCACCTAATATATCAGTTGTATCCGTAAAACCTCCAGAAGATGTTGTAAGTTGATTGATCTTAGCAAAGTTTCTTACGAATTGTACTGCTTGTGATCCACTCAACTTAATTCTATATTCTAAAATACAGGCCAAAGAACCTGTGACCTGCGGTGCTGCCATTGAAGTACCAGAATATTTAACCAAAGGATAGTTGGCGTTTCTAGCATCGTTCGCTGTAGAAGTTTCCCCTCTTGCAGAATTTATAGAACTAACAATGTTTGATCCGGGGGCGAAAACATCTGTTCTAGGACCTGTAGCACTAGAACTACGCTTTCTTTCTATAGAATTAGCATCTATAGAGCCAACCATTACACTATTATCTAAGGCATGTATACTGCCTCTCATGTAAAATGTCTGCCCACTTGAATCAACAATATAATTGTTATAATCATCTAACGGAGATCCAGAGTAATTACTAATCTTCAGATGTATATTACCTGCTGCTCCAACACTAACAATACCTGCATTTATACAATCTTTGATATCTGTTTCAACTCCTGTATCTCTTACTAAAATAGAATATGTAGATCCATTATTTAAAATTCCAAACTGTACAGATAATTGTGTGCCAGTGAATGGTCCGTTGTAAATCACTCCGCGGAATCGTACCGTAAGCAAACTAGAAATGGTTCCAGTTTTAACGAATCCCCAGCTATTGTTCATTATAGTAGGATTAGGTCTACCCGTAGCAGGATTTATAGGTTTAGTTAGATGCCAATATTTTAAAAAATCAAAACAATATACATAACCAACGCCGTTTGGGTTTAAACTAGAAGGGTCAATATTATAGATGTTAGCATCTTTGGCCCAACCTTGAGTATTACCAGCAGCAATACCTGCTACATGGCATCCATGATTCATCGATGCTTGTAAATTTGTATTGCTTGTATCATATGGACCATACACATAGGTACCGGGAGTAATCCCATATACTTGAAAGGCATCCTTAAACCAATTATACTGAATAACTCGAGTTCCACCGGTACCGTCTACATTTTTAGCAAATTCAGGATGATTAGGATCAATGTGACCATCTACAATTACTACATCTACATTTTTTCCGGACCCGTAAATTTTAGCAGTTCCGCTTTGAGTAGGAGTACTATCTTGCCCCCATCCAGTGCGTTGAGCACCTTCAGTACATCTAAGGATTCCCCAATTTTTCATTGAGTTTGTTATGGATGTAGATTTATCCCAATTACTACTTGTTTGATCGTAAAATTGCCTAAATTCATAACCCTTTTCATGAGGAGTTAAATCTACATGCTCAACTCTTGGATCATTTCTTAATTGGTTAGCCTCTTCTTCTGTTAGTCTATAAATTGTATTCCTACTAATAGGCTTTCTTAAACTACAATCAACTGCTCTATTTGGAATATACAGATTTCCACCAGGGGTTTCCATGTCATCATAGAAGTCATCTAAATCATTGATATCCTTCAGTGTTACTGTATATTCTTTTTCTTCCATTTGATTATCCTTCTAATTGAAGTAGGGTAAGCGTAACTTGAATAACAGCAGGCACACTAGATTTATTTGTCAATGATAGATAGATATTTCTATTAGGTGTAGCATCATTATTAAATCCTATTACACCCGGAGTAATTAACTGTGTAAGAGAACCAGATGTAGTTATAACTTCAGCGATAATACCTGACCCAGGATTAGGATCATCAAATTCAGAACGAGTACTATCATTGGTTCTACTGGTTGAGTCTGTATAAATCCTTACCCAAGTTGGCACAGATGTTTGAATTTTACTTAACATATAGGATTTATAACCTACCATTGTGATAGTAGCAGTAGCATTATTGCCTATAAGAGTTGTGCTTGTAGTTACATTATCTCTAATTGATAATCCTGTTGCTAGAAAGGTAGCCGTTACTGATACATCAAAACTTGAAGTGGTAAGTTTAGCCAATAATTGACCGCTACTTGTTCTAAAAGTATGAACATCACTATAATGAACATGTTCCCTACTGAATAGATCCAGTCGTGTTGATTCAACATTTGTGCCGCTATTAACAGAACTAAGAACAATTTTAGTTCCGCTTGCTGTACTTGTAAAATTATCAACCGCTCTAACAACTATTTGAGCGCCTAAACTACCTACTAATGTAGCCGTACTTGTAGTTTGTCCTCTAAATTGAATATATCCTAATTTATCTCCGCTAAGAATTGCCTTTCTTCTATCAATAGAAGCATTACCTCTTGATCCTAAGAAAACAATCTTATTAGTGTCAAGTAAGGTGTCATTATCAACAGTAGAGTCTTCAGAAGGCACACCGATTACATTAACAGCAGCATTTACAAATTTTATATTAGAACCATTGAATCCAGTTTGATTAAGTCCATTACTTCTTACCAATGTAGGAGTTATATTTCCTAAATTACTTCCAATACTAAATTCATTAATTTGATTATATCCAGTTCCTGTCCAAATCTGCTGAATGTGTACATGCGGATTGTAACTTGTTTCTTTAGCAACTATACTCGGTGGATAAGTAGATATTGAAAAATTTGTACCCTGATTAGTAATTTCACTCACATTACCTTGAAAGCGTTCAGCAGAAGTAAATGTTATTCCTCCAGTATTAAATCCTTTATCATTGGTAAAATAATATCCATCATAACCACCAACACCCATTACCCCTAAAACTTCATTTGCCAATGTCTGTACCGGGCCTCCGCTACCACCATTTGACTTTTCAAGGTTTATATATGGATATTTTCTAGTATCTAGTGCCCTAAAATTATCCTTATATGCTCTTATATTAATCGAAGACTGTAATTGAGTGCTAGAATTACTAATTGATAAAGTAGGTCCTATACTAACAATTACTTGACCCCCTATAGCCGCTTGTCCCTTGACAACTAAATTAGTAGTTGTACTGGTTCCAACAATATCCATATTATTAAATTTTATGGAAGCGGTGGTGCTTAGATTTTGATCAGCGCCTGTGATCGTTGTCCTCAAAAGATTATATAAGTTTTCATAGGACAACCTTTTGGTCATTCCAGTATCTACTGTTAAAAATGACGTAGCAAATGTCGGACTACCTATGAATGTTAAATCAGTAACTCTTGTCATATTAATACCTTCTCAATGATTGACCATCTCCATCCTCTAATGGCTCGTAATTTCCGTCAAGTAGTCTAGGATCTCCACCATAAAAATACCAATCTGGCAATTCTGCCGGAAAGTTTCTTATAAATCGTGCCTGAACAGACTGACTTGTTAATAGAGACTCAGTCATTGTCCAAACATAACCTTTTTTCTGTATTAGTGTTAGTTGAACGCCTGGTTCTACATTTTGTATATTTAATGTAATCGTCTGAGTAGATCCTAAAGAATTAATACTGAATTCAGGGTCTCTCCATTTAATACCTTTGTAAACATATCCTTTAACGGCATCTTCTTCTTTTGAATCCAAATATATCCAAACTTTATTAGTATCTGTACTAATATAAGATGTGCCAATTGTAGTTGTTGTTAATAGATTACTAGCAGAACTGACTGTTTGAGTAGACTGTATCCATGGTCCGTTATATACCCCCATAGATTCTTGATAAAACATTCCAGATTTCATTAAAGGCTTACCGCCATAGAAAACTTCTAGTTGGTCTATAAAAGGTATTCCTTGTGTTAAAATTATACCATTTTCACCCACAATACTGCTACCAGAAGTTGATATTGTATAAGTCGATGATGTAGTAGTTATAGTAGATTGAACAAACACACTATCAGCATATGGAATCGTTTGAATTATTCCTTGATCTATAACCTTAGCACCACTATCTACATAAAAGGCCGGGCCTGTTCCTAGTGTACCTCTTCTAAGACTTTGTAACTCGTTATTATCGGTGGCAAAAAATTCAATTCTTTCTCTATCTAATAAAACTATACCAGGTATGTTTCTTGCTGCATTCCATGGACTTAGTACGTTTTCGTTAAAAACTTTAATAGAATTATCGTAGTATCTAGTATCTTGTATTGTAAATGTTGTATGTGCTTTACTTAATCTCTTATAGTGTGTTCTGCCAAAAAAGTCATTGAACAATCTAAAACCATAAATTTCATCAGTATAGTCAGGTCGTTTAATGTGGGTAACTAATACATTAGGATTACCTTGAATATTAAGTTCTTCCAAAATTCTTATAGTTCTATTATCATCCTCTATCATAAATTCATATCTATGAATTAAAGGCACACCGTCAACATAAACCCACACATAATTGTCATCTAATACTGGATTTGCCAATTTAAAAAATTTGGCAGGGTTCCATGCAAACCTTTCATTCTTAAAAAATAATGAATCGTGATTATTAAAAGTTGTGACCTTAATAGAATTAACTGACTGATTAACTAAAGTTAAAATATTTCCAGAAATAAAATAATCGTATTCATTTGCAGGCAGATACATTATGGATAGATAAGATCCAACCGCAAACAGCCCAGGAACTAAATCAATAATTTGAAAATTATTAGGATTAGATAAATCTATCCTATAGTTAAATTCTAATCCAGGTTTAATCCTAACTCCATTTACATAAACAAAGACCTGACTAGTAGCATAGTACCGTTTTTTAAGATCATCAATATAGTAATCTAGTTTCCCTGGTGAGATAGTATAATTGCTTACAGGGGGCGGCATTAATCTTTTTCTAGTATTATTAGGGAAAGAAGTTAACTCTACAATGGCTTTATCGCTATATGGTTCCCATGCTCCTGGAGGAAAACTAAGTGTAAATGCTGTCTGACTTGTAGTTGTGGCTACGAAGACTTCTTCATTCATCCTATTAAATTTCATATATGGGGTATTAAAGAACCACGCCTCAACAAGTTGTTCAGTACCAGGCAGGTTATAACAATAAACAGATGCTCTAAAATTATCATAAGAGTTTTCTTTTATCATATAACCAAACTGTGTAGAAGTAGTAACCTTAGGAAGTTCTACACCATTGGCCATTACATAAACTGACTCAATGTCTTTCATCGACCCTAGACTTTCTACTACTACTGTACTTGTACCTTCTACATATACCGAATTACTGTCTATTAATCCAATACCTCCAATTCTTACAATTGTATACCCCGCTCTGCCTGATGTGGTCTGAGGTGGTAAAACAATACTTTTACCCTGTAAGAAAAACTGAGTATCTGTAGTAAAGTTTGTGCTGGTTGTTCTATTGTAATTTTTACCATTAAAATAAACTTTAATTCCGGCAGCACTATTTTCTTGAACAGATATTTCTGCTATAGTTTTTTCTCCTGCTACTATAGGAAATGCTCCGGTTACAATACTTGCGTAAGAATTATCCCCTTGAGTATATACTTCAATTCCTAGACTATCTGTAGTATGTCCTGGAACAAGTTCTTCCGGTGCGTAATCTACACTAGGTGACATAAATTCATCACCTAATATTATAGTTTCGTCTGCAGAAAAACCTGTAGCATTAGATAATTGCCCGTTTTCAAAATTAGAACTATATGCTGTATCTAAAGCCGAGGTGTTAAAATCATAATCCCAAAATTCAACTAATGGGTCTGAATACATCGTAGCATTAATTTGATAACATGTTCCAGAATTTAAATTGTAAATAATTACAACAGCACGATTTGCGATAATAGTATCTTGAGTCAATGTATACCATATTGTTGTTGTGTTACTAGGATCTATAGGATATATATCAAAACCATCAACAGAAACTTCATGTCTAGATATATCTGAATAGATATTGTCTGTATATAAAGTTACTGACCTTGATGTGTTTAAGTTATCAACTGTTTTCATATTATTTTAATTTAATTGATTTGGATATAAGGTATTGCCGCTGCTACCACCTGTAATTCTACCAGGAGGTACACTAATTGTACCAACTGATCCTAATGAACAAAGATAACTACCCGAGGCAATAATATCTCCACCATTCGTTTTACTAATTTCAATAACAATAGTAAACTCAGCATAAGCACTAACATCTTGAATAGGATCATATTGAGCAAAACAATACCAACCATAGTTACCATTAGCATTGGTGTAACTATCTGCAGCACTAATTAGTTCCCAATTGCCCTGAACTGGCGCATAATTTGAGGCTGTCAAACTGGCAGCGTTAATTACAGTGGCGAAGCCCGGGCCAGTAAACTGAATGTTTCCTAACCACTGACTGCCTGTCGGCTCCATTCTTGCTCTTACATAATAACCGGATGTGCCGGTAATATTATCTGTCCATTTATCTGTAAGTATAGACGCTGGAGAAAATCCTGAAGGATAAACAGCATATTGCCCCTGCTCTATTTGTAGATCAAATGTTCCTGTAGATTTAATTCTAACTTGTGTAAAAGCCGGATAAGAGTTAGAAGTGAACGAACTTAATTTACTTCCATATTGGCCAAATGAACTTTGTATCTGATCTGTTATTGTTATATCAATATATGTTGCTGTATTTTCATTTATAGTTACACGAAACTTTTCTGCTATCTCGTAACCTGTAGATGCTGCATCCTGCGCAACCACATATGTGTATGTACCAATTTGGTATCCTGGATATGTAGGAGCACCGTCTGTCATAATAAATTTACCAAACAATGTAGAAGTTGTTAAATCTGCTACAGTAAAATCACCTGTCTGAGTACTTAGACTAAATCCTACTTGAGATCCCACAGACTTGTTCTGTGTTCTTAACTTCAATATCAGTGTAGATCCTTCACTTATAGTAGACGGCGTATCAAAAAACTCATATGTAGCAGATTGTTCAACATCAATTATTTCAACATACGTATTAGCCACAGTAGCAGTATTCTCAGCAGCGCCATTTAACCATGTTTGTATATTGAAATAAACTCTTTCTATGCCTTCAATTAGATTGTCTAGTGCAAAGCCGGCACTAACTGTAATAGGTAACTGATCTAGTATAACCACTTCGCTTGTTAGTGTATTTGCGATAAGATCACCTGCTGTTATATTTGTACCGGTTGCCGTTAATCTAAATGCTCTTCCTGTATCGCCAAAATCAACATTAGTCCCATCCAGAGTAAGTGTTACAGACTCGCCTTCTTGGACTGTGGATGTACTGGCTGTAATTGTGTACACAGTTGGCAAAGCAGGATCATACGGTAGAATTGTTACACTGGTGCTAGTAACAACAGATGTATTCGCTGTGCCGCTGGTAAAATATGTAAAAATATTAACTGTAAATGTCTCTACACCTAAATCATTATCCGTTGCTAAAGTTTTTGTAAAGTTGATAGGTAAAGATAATACACTAGCCAATCCTGTAAGAGTATTATCTGTAAAATCACTGGCCAATATATTTGTACCGGTAATTTCATACTCGAAGGTTCTACCTTGTCCAAACAAAACATCAGTTCCATCTACAGTAAATGTAACTGTTCGACCTTCTGAAATAAATCCCATACTCTTTTCTATTGTATAAACCGGAAATTTACATGGACCTACATGGAATGAATATTCTCCAATTTTTCTATTTCTAACATCAATATTTTGAAGCAAACTATAGACTATTATTGTACCAGACCCTACTATAGAAGTTGTAGTGCTTAAAACCTGTGAAGCTGTAACAATAAATGAATTATTGTCATAAATGGTAGTTATGGTATATGTTCCATTAAACTCGTTAGGAGAAAATCCAGTAAGTTCAACAGTATCATTCTGTCTTATAGCACCCCTAAATTCATTTACTGTAGATACTAAAATTTCAGTACCTATTGCAGTAGTGGTAGATATTGCCACCGATGCTGTATAAGTTGGTCTACTGATTGTAACAATATTATTACTAATATCAATCGCTTGAACTACTGTATCGGTCCGAACAATGAACTGAGAAGTATTTAAAAAGTTTAAAGAATGTCCTATGCGAATATCTTCTACTGTGTTAAGATATAGTGTGTTAGTAGACATTGTAGCAGGTTCTACAAGTCTAGATTTAGAATAACTATTTGTTAAATCACCCCACCCTAGACTCATACCGTAGGAACCTGTGGTACCTATATTATAAGCAGACGAATAGGAAAAATCCATTCCTTTTATTCTTAGATTAGGATATTCTAGACCTGTCATTAATAAGTTTAGATCTTTACCTGCCATAGTTTCTGTAGGTTGATAAAAGTTTTCAATTCTATCAATAGCATTATAATACGACAAGTCTTTTTGATAGACAATTTTTAACAACTGCCCTGATTTTGGAATTCTATCTACAAATACAAATTTGCTGTAATTTTTCTGTAGTGTATTATCAGTTTTACTGAAATTTACTATTTTGTAATCGGAAGACAGAATTAGTTTTCTGTCTAAGGTCGGAAATATTGTTAACTTATCTGTATTGGCAAGGTAAGGTAACTCAAATTCGCTGTTGATTCCATCGCAAATTATTGTATAAGTTACTTCTGTATTCTCTATTTCACCCTTACGAGAATACCTGTCAAACTTCATAGTAATGATATTCTTTCTAGTTGTATCATTTTTGATTATAGCCGAGGCCTTGGCTTCCTCTATAGGATTACCGCCTCTTAAACTAATTGTAGGTGTATCGTAATAACCTTCCCCTTGATCTGTAACAATAATTTTCCATACTTTATTATTTTTTAAATATGCCTTTGCTGTAGCAGTACGAACAACATTTCCATTACTATAAACATAAACTTCAGGTACTGATGTATATCCCTTTCCTCCATAACCTACAACTATTTCACTGACATAATATGTAGAATTATCGTACCAAGTTTTATACGGATATTGACTTAATAAAGATGACTGTCCGGTATATGGAATATTTAAAGATTCATATTTTTCAGATAATGGATTATAATAAGGTGAAACATCAAAATCAGATGTTAGTAATCTAGCATCTTCAATATAAGAATATCCAGCAGTATAGTTTCTAATCTTAGTCCTATAAGGTTTAACCTCAGTGAAATAATCTTGATAATATTGGTTATTATCAATTCTAAAATTAAATGGCTGGTCAAGTTCTCCGGAATTATTTGTTATATTAATGTAACTTGTTTTAAACGCCCAATCTAGAATTTTTTGCTCAGTTAGAGCATACTTAACCGCTTTAAAAAATAGAAGATTCCAATTTACCTTTAATTCATTAGTGAATATATCATCTTTCAAGGCTATCAATATGTTGTACAATTCTATATCAGGAAGTTGATCATATAAGGTTTCATCTAATGAGGAACTGGCAAAAGTAAATTTAGAATTTTCACTGTTCCACAGATTATCAGAAATTTTCAATGTGCCGTTCTGACTGAAAACAATATCAAATTCATTTGAGAAGTTACCATTAGAAACTACACGTTCTAAAATAACTGCTCTTCCATCTCCAATATTTTTAACTTTAACATAATTACTAACTTCTAAACTTAGACTAGATAATTGGTAAACATTATCAATAATAATAGAAGGTGTTTTTAAAGAATCAAAAGATTCAGAACTCCAGTCTAAATAATCCCAATACAATGTGGTATTGAATAATTGAGTCTTTATCTTATTCCATTGACCATTATAATTAAATTCATAAAGCGCCCATCTTCCGTTAGAATTACTATCTACACTTACCAAAGCACTATGATTTCTAACAGCAAGACTAGGTGATTTACTAAAATTAAATCCTGCATTCTCTATAACACATCTGATTACTCTGCCTTGATTATCAATTATAGTAGATATCACCGCCTTGTTATTTGGATTAGGAGTAATCGTTATTTTAGGAGCAGTAGCATACCCGTATCCAGCGTTAATGATATTGGTAGAAACTATAATTCCATCTTTTACAGTACACGATACCTGCGCCTTAACGAAAATTTCTGTATCAATAGCAGTAATTTCTTCTACATCTGTTAAAAGAAAATCGTATTCTCCTTGACTATCATCTGGAATAGGATCTACACTATTAAGATTTTGAAAATTATAAATTCCCGTAATTAAATTTTTTTCTAAAACAGAATTAGCAAAATCAATGATATTCCTTAATGCAGCGAATCTGTCCGCAAATAAGGTTTGTTGAGGTCTAATACCAAGCCCGTATCTATTCCTAAATGATAAAGATGGATCAGGTACTTTATTTCCTAGATTATCTCTACCCAATAAACTATCAATTAACTTTTTATTAATCTGATCATTAGGTAATGTTGTAGAATCACCTTCACCGATTAACATCCATTCAGTGTGTAATGGAATCTTATTGTTAATTTTATCGTAGGCTATATTAACAGAAATTCTATTGCCTATTAACCTATTTTGAACATTACCTAAGGCAAAAGAATTGTCGCTTAAAAATTCTATAAATTTTACTCCATTCGCTAATGGATCAGAAATTAGTGCTGCGACTTGATAGGCAGTTAATCTTCTATTTGCATTCTTAGGTAATATGGTTTTATTTTTTACCCAAAAGAAGTAAACATTTTCAAAACTTCCCGTAACGGTATTGAAAACCTGCTTTACGCTTAATACACTATTATCTGGATATTTTGGTTGTCCGCTAATGCCAATGGCTAGTCCGCCAGCGGTATCTGCAAGGACTGCCCATTCGCTAGGTAAAAGATCAGATTTGACCCACTCGTATATATCTATGCTGGCGCCCGGAAATAATTTACCCCAATTGTTCTTTTTAAATATTTCATTGTCTTGGTTATACCATACATATTTGGCCGTACTAAGATCCCACCATAACTCACCTACATGATCGTCAATCCAATTTGTTTGTGTATCATTAGTAGTACCTGCCATACCGACTGAGTAGACTGCGGGATCTGTAACGAATTTGTAATTTAATTCTTGCTCTGCTATTCCCGGAATTTTACCTTTTAGAGGATCGTATATATCCAAGTAATCAATAAGTTCTTCTTGCTGATTATCTATTAGACTAATTCTTCTAAACAATTCGATATCAACAGATGATTCTTGAGATCTAATTTTTTTCCATATATTCGTGTTACCTAATAATTTAAATTGATAAAATTTACTATTATCACTTGTATAAGATTTAACCTTAGATTGAGGTGCTCCTACAAACAATGACCTATTAGTCGCTGCTAAGGATAAACCATACCTGCCATTTGGTTCTAAATTTACAGGAACTATTTCAGATCCTTGTACAAATTTTCCATTAAAATTACTATAGGCATGTACAGTTCCAGAATCTTTTATACTAGAAACAAATCTAGTTTTATCACTATCAAAAGTTGTTTCCTGTTCTTCTGTATTTTTATTTTTATAGAATTTAACAAATTCTGATTTGTTTGTACCCAAAGAACTAATATACAAAGAAGTCTCATCTTCACTAATAGCAATAGATTCCCCAAACTTCAAATCGCTATTTCTAATAGGATTGGTTATGATTTGACTTAATGAATATTGTTGTTGGTTATCTAACTTTTTATAAACAGCAACTTTGCCTTCTGTTCCAAATGTAGATTGGCTTAATATAGAACTAACAAACACAAAGGTTCCAGAGTTACTTACAGAAATAGAATATCCAAACTGATCGTCATTTCCGAATGGACTGTTCAATGTTTGAAACCAATTAAGATTGCTATCAAAAAGTTGAACAATACCCTTGTTACCCCTATAAAAATATTTAGGAGCACTGATTGCAATAACATCTCCTGTTTTAGATCCTGCTATAGAATCTCCCCATCTTGCACCAGCATTCATAACCACACTAGTAGTGCTTAGAACATTTACAGTACTGGTATTATAAAAATATCCTAAATTAACATTTCCATTTTGAAGACTTAGTTTATAGACATAAACAGATCCAGTACTTTGATAAGCAGAATTACCTGGTGCACCAATTAGCACAGTAGTAGAAGACGTAGATGGAACTTGATTGATGTAAATGCTATGCCCGAATCTAGAATTCTGCATAGTCGTAGTATTTGTGAATGGTTGAGCAATAACCACTTTAGCAACTTCAGAAACATTGGCCTGGTTTCTTGTGCTAATTTTAACTAGACCTTCAGTTTGATTAGTTCTTGGACTTAGAGCATTAGTAGCAGTTGTAATTTTTTGATTACTGTCTATAGATGCTCTAACATTCGAAGCAGCAGGAGCCCCAACTATAAAAAGATCTTTACCAATGTCGTGTACAAGGCTGAAGCCGAAATCAGTAGTGGTATTAACTGCACAATAATTTTGTCCTGCATTTAAAAAATAATCAAAGTTATTAGTTATATTTTGGGTATTAGCAGTTTTTCTAAAAACACTTACCTTTCCATAATTCAAAGAACCAGCAACATGGTATCCAGGAGATGAAACTAATACAGTTAAATCATCATCTCTTGCGTAAATGCTTCGTCCGTAATTTTGACCTAGGGGTTTGGAGAAAGATTTAAATTCTGTACTAGAACTGTAATTGTCTGTTTTTTCATACACAGCCCATTTAGAATTTTCATCATTATCTATCCAAACTTTAGAACCAAATGGTAAATTAAACAGATTTTCTAATTCTACAAAGTTATCTAACGAACTTATTCTAGATGGTTCAAATCTAAATATACTTCCGAATGTCAAAATAGATTCGTTTATAATACCAACCAATGAAGATGCTACTTCAAATTGATTGATATTTGGAATATTCTTTACAATATAAACACCATCAACTTGCCTATTAAATCTAACCACAGAAATAATATCGCCCACTTTTAAAGAATGATGAATATCTGTTACAAAAGTAATAGAGGATCCTGGGTTACTTACAAAAACTCCAGTTACTTTGGCCTGCTGAGAATTATACCTATAAACGTCCCATTCACCGTTTTCTAAAAATCCTAGCCAAATTACTGTACCATTTTTTAGGTTTTGAATATTGGCAATATCTAATAAACTGTTTTTATTGTAGGCAGTGAGATCTATATCATCAGGGTGAACATAACCTGCAGTTAATAATATGTTACCGCTGTCATTATATGTTCCAGTTCTATTTTTAAACACAGATGAAGGATTAAAATTATCTGGTTTGATCAAAATTTCTCTAGGTTGTACATAATGAATCAACTTAGATTCATTTTGATTTGTATTTCCAAATTTAACAACATAGGGGTTTTCTATGTTCAACCCTTCCCTAAGTTGTACCTCTAGTTCACTAAAAGTTTGATCAGAACCATAACTTCCTACCCTAATGGCCCATTCTTCTTTTACATCTATAGATTCTTGATTTTCGTTGTTGCTAACTTTTAAAATCTTATCTATAACATTCTTAGTACCTTTTTCTCTAATAAATCCTTGATAGAATTTATATTGAGCAACTGGATCGATAATTATCTTATTAAGGTACGGTCTAGGTGTATAGCCTATAAGATGTTGAGATAATTCTTGTTGTTTAGTATCAAAACTGTCAATATCTACACTATAAAAATCCTCAAACTGATTTATCTTGTAATCAAAATTCGGCAACAGACCTGAAATTGGTTTTTTACTTAAAAAGGTCCATTTTTGAAAGTCAAATGCTATCTCATTTACAATAGATTGATTAGCCTGAAAATATTGCCCATTAAATCTCACTACCGATCCCGGAATGTAACTTTTGTTTTCTTTCCATGTTTCAATTTGTACATTATCATAGACAAATCCAGGACTAGTTAAATCACCATTCCAATTTTTAGTTCTAAAACCTGTATACTTGATACGCTTTTGACGATATCCTGTAACTTTTTCAAAAATTGTATCATTAAACACCGTTGTATTATTGAATACAATTACATGCTCTTTTTGTACAGAATTTAATACTGCGAAAAAGATCCCATCTTCTGTATTTTTAGTTTCAATAACACAGGCGTTATCAAACCTATAAATGTCAAATCCATCTTTAGGAAAAGATAAACCATCTGCATTTTGTAAACTGTATTCGTATCCTTTTGAAAATAAATTATCAACTATAGAATTATTAGATTGATATTTTAGATAAGAAGCAAAAGGAGAAAGAGTAATTAAATTTCCATCTGCCCAGTTTTGCGTACTCCAATATAAAAACTCTTTACCGGTAAAATACCAATTAAGTATCTCATTTAATTCAGATAAACTTTTATCAAATATAAACCCTTGACTTTCTAACCACGCTCCGTATCCTATAATTAAATCATATACTTCTTGTACACTAGATAATAATGTGCCGTAAGGAACCTTAGTTTCCAAAGTATCAAATTTTTTAGTTGTACTTACAGTAACTCCACCTTTAGTAGGTAGTGCAGGCAATTGTTGAAAATATTCTGAATTAAATTTAGTTCCTGCACTATGAGCAACCTTAACTCTATAATATTTGTTACTGTAAAAAACTATTTGACCTTGCTTATAAAATTTGCCAGAACTAGATCCAGCAATATCTATAGATGTAAGTCCTACATTACCGTCAGAAAATACAGGTTGCCATACAGTGTAAGGTTCAGTTTTCCCACCAACTGTAATTGAACTCATTACATTATTTTTTAATGGTTGATAAACAGTAAAATAAGTATTCTGCCTATCATAACCTTTAATTAAAAACTTACCGTTTTTCTTTTGAACAATAATACCTGATATTCTACTAGATTTGATAGGTACACTAGTTGATAACCTTAATTCATAATCTTCATAGGGAATCACTACACCTGGACTGGTAGACTCTGGATCAACTGCATCAATCTTAAGTTGGATTTTTTCTTTACTTGTAAATCCACCAACTTTGTAAAGTAGATTTAAGTCACAATAACTTAGATCCTGTGCTAGACTATTTCTATAATCTTGAAATAGTCTGTCACCTCTTTCTATAATTAAATTAATATATCCAGCAGTTTGTTCAGTGTTTACTCCTTCTACTAACACTTTTCTAGGATTTAGATAACAATATTGATCAGATATAATAGCCTGTTTTAGGTAATTTAATTTAACTCTACTTAGATCAAATAACTTAGATGTATAATCTGCGGGTTTAAGCAAACATGCAACCACACTTAAGGCAAATGGATAAAAACTGCTATTTCTAAAGGCTACCTCTGCAGGACTATAATCACCAAAAGTCCAATCGGCCTTTCTATCAGAAGGTCCACTTAGTGATAGATAATTTAACCATTGATTAACACCTGCAAAATCAACTGGATTATATAATGTATTGAATTGGGGTCTAGCATATTTGGGCCATGTTCCTTTATATTCGCCGGAAGCAATATAGCCGTTAGTTATGTCAGGCCATACAGAAGATAACGTTGATGAATACGGAGGTAGCCCATATAACCCTTCCCACCAAGACGGTTTTTCATGGAATCCTAACATTTCCCAAGGAGTTGTTTCCATAGATAAACTATCGAAATAATATTTGTTTACACTACGAATAGTTCCTTTAATAGGCTTGTTATATTTTGATTCTTTACCACCAGTTAGGTTCCATGTTTTAAAATTAGCAGGATCGTATGTTATATTTGAAACAACATCTACATTATAAGTTGCAGCCCATTTACTGTATTCTTTTTCTAATAGAGAATTAAAAAGTTGATCATAATCAGAAGTTGTTCTGTTTATTCCTGGTAAAATTGAAAATATATCAAATAAATTCCTATTATATTTTACCTTTATATTATTATATACTCTTTTCTCATATTCAAAAATTATATCATCTCTATAATCGTTGAACACAGCAGTTCTACTACCATCATGACCAATGATCACATCTTTAGGATTACCTGCGTAGTTACCGTCACTAACTATAGAAGGTGTATATGCAGGATATAATCCTAATTTACTAGGTGTTTGAGGAATGTAACAACCTACGGTTGTGTTATATACAACGAATTCTATTAGATCATTAACATCCAGACTTGTTAAAAATTTAACCGAATTACTAGATAAAACAAATTCATAATTTAAACCATGAATTAGTTGAATGCCGTTCTTATATACCAAAATAGATCTGTAACTCAGACTATTTAGATCAAACTCTTCACCAAGATAGTATTCACTATACGACAAGTTAGTTACTGTAATAGTTCTTACTGTTTTATCAGAGCCATAACCTAACATATCCGACTTGTAATATGAATCTCTATTAGACTTTGACTGGCTCATATTAAGTAGAACAGCATCTAACATTTCTCTAGGAGAAGACTGAGTATCAATATTAGATAATTCTCTAATAAAATTATATTTCCATTGATTATACTGATTGGCTCCAAACCTTAAAGATTCGATTAAGTCATGTTCTTTCTTTGTCAAAAACATTAAGGCAAAGGAAATAGGATTATCATTTACAATTAACTTGTCACCTTGTATGGAATAATTATTAAGATCTCTTAAATTACTAGTTCCAGGAAAATTTCCAACAAATCTAGAATCTCTAGATACCATACTCTTTAAATGATCGCTTAATTGCGTTAATGTGAGACTTACAAGATCTTCATTAATAGGATTGCTGTTTAAACTTAAAGGAGTTGAGTAATATCCCAATTCCTCATCTAACTTCCCTTCTCCTACAATATTCAAACTTACAAAACTATTTTGGCTTAGGGTAGAATTAAAATTAACTATTATTTCGTTATTTGTAATTGTAAACGTTGAACTTGTCAAAATATTATTAACAAAAGTATCTACTGACGTAACTGTAGATACATTTCTTAAACTTTGAACTTTAACAGACGATGTATTTTCAGATAATAATTTAGTTTCAATAATAGGAGATGGTATTTCTGGGATTACGGTAAAATTATCTATATAAAAATAATCGCCATTAAGGTCCAACTCTGTAGTTTGTGACCAAATTCCACTTACCCATATATTATTCAAAAAATATGTACCATTATCGGGATTATTAATCTTTAGATAATATCCCGAAATTTTAGTTTTATAGGATATATTATTTTTTACATAATCAAAAGAATCAGTATTGAAATATGTTTTAAAAACGAAACTACCAATTCCTAAAGGTGTGGTTGTTTGTTTTATGGCAACCCCTAACACAGAATCAGGTGTACCAGTAGTTTCCTCATAACCAAAAATTCTAGTACCTTTAAAATTATTTTCAAATCCACTTTCAGAAACACTTGTCCCTGTTTCGTCTAAAACATCAAATAACGGAGGTTGATTAAGGTAAGTGTGTTGTTGAGCGTAAATCCACTTGAAACTAGATTCCTTAAAATAAAAACTTTTGCCAGAATACTTAGTTCCATTGTTCACAGATACGCTATCTAAATCATTTATAAATTCATTACTTGAAACTAATTCAATAGTATTTGTTGTAGTTGTAAAATTAACAACATAAACCTTAGACCTAACTTCAGGATCATTGGCATTATTAAATATTACCCTATATCCAGATTGTAATAGCACTTGGTCTATATAATATCCAACTGAACCTTCAATTTCGGAGAAAGGTTCAACTGTTGAATCATCAATTACATCAATATTTTGAATTGACTTTGATCCAAAATTAAACAATTGAAGATCTGCTTTATATTCAAGGATAGGTCTTTTGGCCCTGCTTTCGTAATCTATTGATAAATCTTCTTTATTATATTCTGCGGTCGCTTCTATTACACTTTTATGAAACCATCTATTATATCTGGTCCACGGATTAAGGTCAGCACTTGCTCTATTAATGGTATAATATTCAGGCACACTTGCTGTCTTTTTATCACTGTCAAATCCTACAGTATCAAAATCGGTATTATCAAAAGTTTCATTGAATGCCGATGAAATATCCCCGGATACTTCAAGGTCCTTTAGATCAATCAATTTGATAGACTTACCTACTCCTTCTACAAGATATTGAGTAGAACTGGTTAATGAATTCTGCCCTTGTACCCATGTCTGTGTAAACATGAGTTTCATACCGTTGCTCAATGGAGGGCCATTTGGCAAATCATAAGACATATTGCCAATAATTTCAGTAAATGGACTAGTTTCTAAATCTAAAACAATAGCACTTGGACCATTTGGTAACCAATAGTATTGATCATAATTAATAAGTTTGTCCCAATCGATTAAAGGATCAAAACTGTAATGTTTTGTTCTAAGTAATTCATCTAGATCATTTACTTGTCCACCATTATTTTTAATGGCACTTAATAAGTCTATATAACCTTTTACATCATTTATTTCACCAGATGCATTTTTGAAGACTAGACCTGGTTCTACTTGATAGTTTGATCTTATAGATTCTGTTTCTGAAATATATGTATCTTTTACAGGATTGTAAAGGCTAGTTATTTTTGATCCTACATAACCATCTACTCTTTCTAGATCTGGAGATTGTATTAATTGATCTAATGTGGCCGATAGAAATTTTTCATTCTTAACTGTTTTAAGATAATCAGGAAGAAAGTTTACTGTTTTTTTATTTTGTTCGGCCATATTATACAGATGTTACAATAGTAGAATTAGTTTGCAATTGGGCTGCTGTGATAGCATCGATAATTTCAATGTTATCTATACCTGCCCCATTCACAAATAGTTCATTGGATAAGCAAGTTACTTCTAATAAACTGCCAAATCCTATGTTATTTTTTGGAACCAATATAAAATTATTAATATCAGGACTGAGTAAATTCATTACATATGCACTAAGTTCTCCGAAATAGAACGTTTGACCGAATTCCCAATTTTCTAAACTAAAGAAATCATCAATGGCACTAAGAATTCTTGTCTTAAGATTATTATCATTAGTGATCCTGCTAGAATTTCTTACAGCCTTAAATGTACATTGTAAAGTTAAAGGCGCCTTATCACCAAATAAAATTTTATATTTTACCGGATGGAAAATAATCTCATCGCTCATGGCCTTAATAGGTTCTAGGTATTGGCTATAATTTTGTTCCAAACTACTACTGGTAGGCACTAAAGGTTCTGTAGATAAATTGCCAATAATGTAACTTCTAAAACTTGTATCATAATTTCGTGTAAGCAAATATATATCTATTATGTTAGATTTGCTAGGATCTAATCTTCTCTGATCTCCACTATTATGTACATATTGGAATTTTAAATTTCTTCTACCCTTTCTTCCAAAATACAAATCAGAAAAGATCAAAGCAGAATTTATGTTGGACCAATACTTGACTACCTCTGTATCTTTAAAGAAATATAATGACCCGTCTACTTTCATTATGTCTGTAAAATAATCTTCACTGTCTAATATTGTAATATCAGTGTCAGTAATATTATAAGTCAAACCGTCATCAGTCCTCTTAAAAAATACATAAAAATCCCCGACAATTTCTTGAAAACTATTAGGATTAGAAAATATTCCTTGATTGTTAAAGTTAAGTAAACTTACCTTAACTCGATTTGGTTTAATAAAACCATCCTCTTCAATCACAACATCATCTATTTGCCATTCATTACTGGTACCAAGGGTTTTAGCATTGAAAGCACTGGCGTCTGGGGTAGTGTTTATATTTAGAATACTAATTTTATCCTTAACTACAGTATTATTAGTATAGTCATAATTCTTTGTGGTTTTGTCTACATAAAATGAAGTTTCTTGAACACTTTCAAAAATGTAATTAAGTATTCTATATCTTATTTGATAGTTTATACCTGTCCAAACAAATGATATTAACCAACTTGAATCTAAAGATTGACTGCCTTGTGAATTTTGAAAACCTAAACTGAATTCATCTACTGTGTTTAAGTTAGCACTTGTTATAAAGTCCCATTCTCTTGTTTCTTCATTCAGTGTAAGACCAAAATTCTTAAATAGAGAACAAGTATTAACGATTTCTGTTTCAATGCTATATGGTAGAATGTCAGGATACTTAGGCAGAACTTCAGCAGGAACTGCATCGCTAGGTATTCTTGTATTAAAAATTATAGGCCCTGTACCATCTATAAGAACATCTGCTCCATTATCGATAACTTGACTAACAGTTGCCCATATATAGGATCTTCCGCCTATAGGAATTGAATTAGTAATTTGAGTTAATTGATAAGGAGTTTTAGTTGCCTGTGTACCGCTGGCAGTAAAATAAGGCTTAAGTTTAACATTTGCCCTATCGCCCGAAGCATATTGTAAAGCGGCTGTAAAAAATCCTGTTCTAAAATCAATGTCCTCTATTGATTTACCATTGTTTATTGCTTCTTTGACCCAATAGGCTAAACCATCATAATCTGGATCTCTATATAATCCATACTTAATACCTATGTTAGTAGTGAATTCATTGTTAGATGTATATAAAGGAAGAATATTAAGGGTCTTAATATAATAAGAATCATAATTATATGATCCTTTTGTTGTATTAACAAAATCTAAAATATCAAACCCTAATGTCTGTAATTTTGATGAATCAATAAATTGTAAATTATTACTCTCATCAAAATATTTCCCATTAGGTGCTAAAAATTTTACTATAGATCCAGGTTGAACATATTTCAAATTGTTGTCAGTATAGTTAGATCCTACAGGAAATGAACCATTTTCGTTGTAAAAGTATCCTCTACTTTGTCCCGGAGTTTTATTGACTTCTTTCCATCTAAGATTTAAACTTTCTAAATTAGGTTTAGAAAATTTATCAAAGTAAAATGCCCTAAGTGGTTGACTATTAACCACTTCAGCCAATGTGTTTTTAACATATGAAAACACCTGTGTTTTGCTTACATATTCAAACTGGCTGGTTGATTCACTTTCTTCTTTATATATTACACCGTCATTGCCGAAAATATTTGTTTTACTATATCTACCCGAAACATCAGATAGGTCAAAATACTTACTTACACCACTAGAGACCCTATTAACACTCTTAACCTTTAATATATCAGAACTGGCATTTAACGGAGCGATATTATAATCCTCTCCTGTAATCATTCTATTTTGTAGATAGTAGGTTTGCGGGGCTCTAAATTGAATTTGGCTATTAGTTTCTGCACCACTTGAATTGTTTACAGCATATTGTAAACTCAAAGTCATTTGAAGAGTATTTTGCTGACCTGACTTATTAAGATAGGGGATACTAATTACTATACCACTTAACTGTTCTGGTTTGATGACATAGGATAATCCGTTACTTTGTCTATAAAATAATCTAAACTGACCTTTAGGTAGATCTCCAAAGACACCGTCTGCAAAATTTATATCAATTTGATCACTAGTCCTAGAAGTAATAGAATATATAGTTTTAAGATTTTTTTGTAAACTATTGTAGATAATATTATTACCTGTTACGGCAGGTACCCTAGTCCACAAGGTATCAAAATTCCCTTGTTTGTTTAATTGCCATAACCACACATCTGAATTGTTTATGTCAGGAGTATTAACACCTATTATTTCATTAGGTACAGGGTTGTTTATGTTAAAACTGCTCAAACTCAAAGTTCCTTGCCTAAAATGGCAGAAGAATCCTGTATTGATACTAGATGTACCTTGATTGTCGTTTCGATATAGAAAACTAAAAGAATTACCCGGAATAGGTGCTTCTTCGTAAATATAGTCTTTTCCAGAAAATGAACAAGGAACTACCTCAAAACTCATATTGGTTCCGTTAATTGCCTTGTTGAAATTGAAAATAGGAGTATCAATATTACTGCTATTAACACGATATTGTTCTGTTAAAATTCCATCAATGGTGCCCTTAGAACTGGATTTTCCAAATACAGAGGTTGTAGCAGAATTTAATATGGTAATAAATTGTTGATACCAATCTGGGTTTACAGAATCATTCCAACTAATTGTTGTTTCTGCAAGATTTACACCATTTAAATCGAATACATTATCAGTGGTAGATATTGATACTACTTTTAAAAGACCATTAGCAGGTAAATTCCTTGAAGGATAGTAACTTATCAACTGCGCTAATCTTAGAATACTATCTCTGCGTTCTGCTGTTTCTAGAAAATTTTCTCTGGCATTTAGATCAATTCTAAAACTTAAATTTTGACCTATAAAAGCAATTAAATCAATAAGAGCAATATATTCGCTAGACTCAATATAATCATTGAAATCTTCAGGAAAATTTTCCTGAAGGTACTGAATCATTGTTCTTCTCAATGTTTCGAAATCATAACTTTTAAAGTCGGCATTTCTAAACGATTGATAGAGTTTTTTCCAATCTTCACTGACTAATAATTTGCTGGTAGTTGAAGGAATCATGTTTTTATCTATAGTAGAATATATTTATTTGTTAATAAACGCTGTATATTATTGTACCCTTAGTCCTATTTTTTGATCAAAAGCCAGTCTCAAAGTAGAAGTTTCGTTTGTACTTTTCATTAATAAAGATATTTCTACTAGGTATCCTTGGTCGTATTCTGTTATTTTAATTTCAAGGGGTGTTACTCTTGGGTCAAAATTACAGATTTCTTTGATATCATTCGTAAGCAAATCATTAACCTGCGGTGTCAACGGTTCCATAATTAAATCCCATATTATTGTACCAAATGTGGGATTCATAACACGTTCGCCCTTGCGTGTATTAAAATGATTAATGATATTTTGTTTGATTAAATTAAAATCATATAATTTACTGGCACTATTATAGGGATCTATAGTGCTAAAACCTTTATAGGTATGGTCTTTAACTGTTTCGCGTTGAACAGTATAACCTGTTGAACTTAATTCTAAATTTTTGAAAGGCATAGTATATTTATGGACCTGCTGAACCTGTTCTTATAGGATTGCCAGAAGAATCAGTAACAATTCCTCCTGTACCACTACTAAGATTTGTACCCTGTAATTGGGCCAAGAAACATTCATAGTATCCTTTCTTTCTAGCCTTAATGTCAGGAGTATTAAAGCCAACAGCCTTACATGCTGCTTCAAAATATCCAGGATCTGTTTGAGAAACCTTACATCTATCTAACATATAAAGAGCACTTACTTGAGCAGCAATCTCTGGGGTGTTTAACAAAGCAGGATTATCCACTAAACTTGTAGGAGTAGATGCCAATCTCTTATCGTAAAGTAGTTGACTATATCTAGTATAATTAGATCTTCCTGTGAGTTGAATATATCCTCTACCTATAAACTTAGCCCCATCACCTGACTGTGTATTACCTAAGCCTTTACCTTTAGCAGTATTTGACCCGTAAAGAAATTCCGGAAGTTGGCTAGGATTTGATGCGTATTGTTGTGCCAATGCTTGATCTCCTTTGAATACACTAGGAAATACCTGTAATAATCTAGGAGCACTATATTTGAAACTTTCTTCAACTAATTTCCATTGACATTCGCCACCTGCTATACCTAACAAAGCAGCGACCGCATATGGACTAGTTAACCCTAATTTACTACATGCTGCCTTTATAGCAGCAATACCGGCTTGTGCTGAACTATTATTAATGTCCTTAGCGAACTCTGGTTTACATGTTCCCGGAGTTACTTCTGGCTGGTTAGCAGACTGCTGAGGTTCACTTGCTCCTCCTTCTTTAGTAGCAGAATTAGGTGCTACTCCAGTTTTCGACCTATCTGCCAAAGTAACGTCTGTGGCTTCTGGCGTGAATTGCTGTGGGTTAATATTTTCATGCTGATCATAAGGCTCATGTGTAGGAACACGTTGCATTATACTCTTAAGATCATCTGCTTTATAAAATCTCGAATCTTCCCATCCTTCTTTTTTCTTTCTGTTAGGCAAGGTAAAAAGAGGCAGGTCAGGCGGAACTTCTGCTTGACTTGCTGTTGCAGGAGCAGGTGCGATAGGACCATTTATATCTACTCTATTTCCAGTAACTATAATTTTAGCATTCGTACCCATAGATAAATTACCAGCGCTACCTAGTTTTATATGAGTTTCACCGCTTAGATCTAGACCGCCGTTAGCACTGACTACAAAATTTTTACCTAACAGCATTTCATAATCACTTCCTACAGTAAATTTAGCAGTTTCCGCTACAGAATAATCTTGTGTTCCCCCTACGGAGATTTTGCTTTTATCATCTACTGTAAGATAGTAGTAACCTCCTATATTCGTTTCCATATTCTTTCCAGATCGAATATGTATATTTCTCCCTGCTTCAAAGTTAATATCTCTATCTGCTCTAAAATTAAAATCTTGTTCTGAATGGATACTAATACTATCCTGCGAAAAAATATCTATTTTTCCATTACTTGTAAATTCTATCCAAGTAGTTCCTCTACTGTTACCTATGTAAATTAAATCCTGACTATTATGAAGCAGCAGTTGGTGGCCGGTCCTAGTTCTCAATCTCATTAATTCATTCTGTCCACTTATGTCACCATCATCCATTACAAACGAACTACCCCCTAGTCTACTTACAGGAGCAGGAGTTCCGTCTCCATATCCGATTTTTCCTCGTTTTCCACTCGGGCTAGCATCTATAGGTCCAGGTGTTGATATCCCAAAAACATGACTTGGTACTTCTCTTCTTGCGCTAGAATTTGTAACTCCCCTAACTGTGTCTTTCAGCAAGCCCTGATTCATAAGCCTATCAGCGAAGGGATGTACAGGCTTAGGCTTACCCATAGGAGTGGCTCCTTCTTTAATACTTGTTTTATGTACCTCAGCGACAGGAACATAATCAACTCCGTATTTTCTCCTTTGTTCTGCTGTTAATGCTGCTTCCCTACTAGCGGCTATTCCGGGTATCATATGATTCTGAAAAGGATCTTGAATACATCCAAACCAATAGCATTGATTAGGATCTCCGTCTATGAATAAAACTAGAACTCTTGTTCCTACATCAGGAGGTACCATCCAAAAACCATAACTTTTTTGAACATCGTTAAAATTACTAGAATTGTTTCCTTCAAATCTAATATCAGTTGACCCCATAAATGGACTACAATAATTTGCTATATATGTTTCAGACTGTTCTTTAATCCTATTTGGTAAATTTTTAATTAAACTAACTTCCAGTCTTCCCATATAGATAGGATCCAAATGACTAGTTATTTCTGCGATATAGGGACCGGATGAGGCCGGCGGATTGCGTCTTCTTTGTTCAAAATTAGATGTCATTCTTTTAACCTAGTTTAGGGTTTTGTAAATTCTTTTTATTGATTAATTTGTTCAACGGATTCTTACCGGCAGATAAACTTCCTAGACTATCGGTAACTGACCCGGAGATATATTGGTCTGGTACAGATCTAGTTCTAGTTAAGGGGTTTATTTGACTGTTTGAACTTTGTACTCTATCAGTGTAAGCATTAATATCAACAGAATTAGTATAAGCATTTATATTACTTAAAGGATTTCGTTGTCCCGTAGGAACATTTGCAAGAGCATCAGAAAGATAATCTCTATCAACTAAATGTCCAGGAATATTCTTAATATTATTAACTCCAAATGATCTAGCAAGAGAATTTTCCCCACCTGTGGATGCTACATAATTAAGGAATTCTGGATCGTTATCAGGGGGAGGGGCTTGAACATAAGGCTGCGTCGCAGGTATATTTTTCAATTTGCTAGGTGACATATTATTCAATATTAGACCTTCAAACCTAGATTGTGTTAAATTTACATTTTCAGGTAAATCACTAAAAGACTCAAGTTGATTTACAGATTTACTTAGTAACCCCTGCCCTAACCCAGATAATAAATTAGGATCTATTCCTGCTCTTGATGCAACAGCACGAGGATCAGATATTGATCCTAACAATCCTGCAATCTTATCCGTAGCATTATTCAATATTCCTGCTGAATTATCCAATATAGAGGCATTACTTATATTACTGTTAGAAATGTTTGATAGTCTAGAAGTAAATGAAATATTGTTTTGAACAAGACTATCAGCGGATGATAAATCGTAAGATGCACCTTCTCCTATTCCAGAACCTGGAGATAAAACTTTACCTGCTGCTTCTAAAACAGAACTAGTAAGACTTTTTTGAAGAGACTTTGTATCAAACATATTATACCCGTATGCTAGAGTTTTTATAGTTTCTGTTACTTTAGAAGAATTTTCAAAATTCACCTTGCTTAAATCAGATAAACCACTTAATGTCAATCTAATATTAGCAGCAATATCATTAGGCAATGGCAATCCCACTTGCCCTGCTCCAGAAAAAACAGAAGACGCTCTGTTAAATGATCCAAATGTTTGGTTTTTCAATGTAGATGAATCGCCGCCTAAGCCTCCGGGGGCATCAACAAAATTAACTCCTTCCCCAGGTACACCTGAACTAGGTAAACCTCTGTTTAAAATTTCAAGCACACTGTTATCATCTGCTCGTTGGCTTAAAGGTACTGCCTCTGAAGTATCTGCCTTAATACCGTCTGATGGATTACGATTTGTAGCCAACACATCTTTAGGATCACTAGGTTCTAGATCAATATCAATAATCTGTCCAGGAATTCTTATAATATCTAATTTTTGTAAGAATAAACCATCCTTAAAAGTACTTTTCACACTTTTAACCATGTACACACCGCTAAACGGCACTCGGTTTGCATCAAACCTCATCATACCGCCTTGTTCAAAACTGTTAATATCAATAGGATTTCTAAAATTTATACTGATATTAACCTGCCCGGCATTATGAGCGGCTTCACCGTCTGTAGTTTGTCCGTTTGCTACACCTGGATTATAATTTCCAATACCTCCTGTTACAAGATAATAAGGATCACCTATAATATCAAGTTCACCTGTTAATAAACTAACACTGTTGATAATTTTTTCGTGCATGCTTCTTGCTAACACACTGTAGGGATCATTTAATGGTAATCCTGCATTGTACCCGCTAGGTGGTTTAACTGCTGTGGCTGTTGGATCTGTTCGTTTAGCAGGACTAGGTATTTGTTGCTTAGGACTTCCCGGGGATGATGGATTTGTCTTAATTTCTACTGACTCGCCTTGTCTTGCGGCAGTTTTTCCGCCAGGTGTTTCCTTATTACCTAAATCTGCAGGAATGGCTTCAAAATATAAATTATTAAAATTTAACCTAAAGTTTCTAACATCTACATTAAGTCCAGTGTAGATATAATTATATTCTCTCAAGGTTGTTTTTTTTAATTTCTTTTCGTCAACATTTTGACTTTCAAAATTTGGAATATTGGTATAATGTACCTTATAAGGAGTGACGATATAGGTAAATTCTTGATAAGGTTTTTTTGTATCAGGATTTATGGTAGGTTTATTTTTTACTTCTATCCTTACAATGAAATAATCAATCATACCATTTGAGTCAATAGGTAACTCTTTGATTAAATCTCTTGTGTATTCGCTGTCTCTAATTACGGCAGCAATTATATCATGAAGATTAGAATTTTCAGGGAATTGAATAACAGTAGTTTCAGGTCTATATTGAATAGTTTCTGGCTTAGTTGATCTACGTTCAGGCAAGGGTTTTTGAACTGCGTCTACTTGATAGGCATTAGGTTTAGGTGATTCCGCAGGATCAATCATTGCATATAAACTATTATCTTTACCAATCTCAACCAATTTACTACTTGCTATAGCGCCTTCTGAATCATCTACCCATGCTCCTCCAGATAATTTTAAAAATTGAATAGAGTAAGAATCATACTCTGACCCAGTTCCCTTTGATTTTTCTTCCGAAAACGCCTCCTGTTTGTTTAAGGCTTTCATTAAATCTCTTAGAATTTCTCTTACATTTTTTCCTGTCATCTTAATAGATTTTTTCAACCTGCCTGCTTGTCCGTAGGCCTTATCAGCGAAAGGAATAGCACTACAAGAATACTTCGTTCCTCGCTCGGTTACCTCAACTTCTAAACCAGTAAACGTGAATACAAAATATCTTTCTGCTTTAGGAACTTTTATAGGATCTTTAAATTCTAAAACATCATCATCTGGATAACCCCAAAACTCTATTTTTAATAAAAAACTGCATGAAGCATAACTAGGATAACCTGCCGCAACTGCAGATGTATGTAATGCTTCTATGAAACCATTTATACTGTATGGTTCAATTACTTCAAATCTAAACTGTACAGGTTGAGTTGTACCCCCCTGTGCGTTAAAAGCCATTATAGTTTCTATTTCTACATTATCAATAAACAGATCAAATTTGCCAGGGCTTCGTTCGTTGAATCCCCCAATTAGATCTGCTGTATTTTGATTATCTTTCTGCTCTCTGGATGCTTTTACTTTTGCGTCTCTAGCATCAAGAACCTCTATATCAGACTTGACATTTTTACTAGATATGCCTTCTTGACCCTTGCCCCCAGATTTTAAAATAACCAAATCTAATTCGCTATCTCTATAATTAGATGGATTGTTTGCTTGATCTTTGTTTAATGCTGCTAAGGTGAAATGGTACGTATAACTTCTAAAAAAATTCAAAACATTTTTTTGTCCACTAAATTCGTATATCTGCTTTTGATCGGCATCTTTTTTTGATTCATTAGTGTTAGTAGGATTATCTGCTTTTTGAGTTTTTCTTTCTACATTTTCAGACGCCGATGGCTCAGTAGGGACAAACGCAGATTCGTATCCTGAATATTCCATGTTAATTTCCTAATACTTTCTTAATAGAAGATAACTTAGGTAGATAAATTTTAGTTCCAGGTTTCATATCAAAAATAGGATCTTTTAAAGTTTCCTTATTTCTAACAGCAAAGACCCACCATAATCTAATATCTTTATACAAATCATAGGCCAATAGATCCGGTCTATTTTCATAGGTAGATGTAATTTCAAATAATACATCATCGTTTTGACTAGGTATATTTCTAAAATTAAGAATATCTAGATAATCATTAGTTTGTTGAGTTTTATAGTAAGGACTATAAGGATTATATGTGGCCATTAGATATATCCTTTACCTGAAAAATTACCATTCAGATAATTATTAACACTAAATTGTTGCATTTCATTTCTACTATACATTGGCAGCAAGGTTAGTGCTATTGTCGATAATACTGGAACGCTAGTAACTTTATCATCATACTTTACAGTGAAAAAATCTACAGAATCGGGCATTTCAATTCTATAATTATTAAGCACAACAGGTACATTACTGAGTTGATCGTCGCCATAACCAAATAATCTACAAACAGGTGGTGGGGCTCCGCTATCTACATCTCCTCCTTTAGCACCTCCAGATCTCATTCTTGAAATAGCACGTAAAAGAACCATTGTACCTATATAGATCAAAGCATCATTTTCATTGTTAACAGAAAACTTACCATTAATAACAATAGAAGAAATACTGCTTCTTTGATAAAAACTCACAGCAAAGTTATTGTGCATAACATTTGTTGTACCATAATCTGCTTTAACTTCATAACTTATTGTAGGAGTATACGGAAAAACTATTCCTTGAAAAGGTTGAAGAATATCTGTTCTCGAATTATCTAGATATTTAGGTGGAACTAAAATCTTAACCCTTAAGTCTCTGCCTAATTTATTGCCTTTTCTATCTATTGTCTGAGTAGATAGTGTAGGAGGACCTGACTTTTCTGCCCCGAAATTTATTCCAGGTACTGATCTTTCTAAATTTAAAGTAGACTTAATAAATCTTTCAGACTGAGTATTATTAGGATCTGTAAGATCAACTATTTCACTTGTTTGGTATTTGGCCAATATATCTAGATCAGATTGGCTAGTATTGGTATATGAATCTATGTCAGCAGCGACCTTAGAGGCTACTATTGCTTCTCTTTCTTCAGAAAATATTGGCAGAGGATCTGTTTGAACTGTTGATTCGCTGGTTAAACCTATAGAATTTAATGTTGGCATCGAGGTTCCACAATTTTATATAATTTGTATTTACCTTATAAATAAAAGGCCATTTTTCCCCTCTTGACCTTTATAACAAATAGTGCTATCATTCTTTCAAAGGAAGAATAATAATAATGATCACCACAAAAAAAGTAAAATACCTAAATAACAGGGATTTATTATCAGAAATCCACAAAAGTAAGTGCAGTTTTTCCAGTTTCGTACATAAAGATTTTAAAGATTATGATCTTATCGTAACAGATTTAAAAAAAATCAATCAAAAAACCATACTAGAAGCAAAGAAAAATAGAGCCAAACGTATAGGATGGTTAGCATTTTCCGAACTAAGAGAGAACGGAGACAAGAAAGTAAAATTAGCCGAACTCATACCCAATCATAAAAAAATAGAAAAAACAGATTTGGTCTTTAGAATCATGACGTTTGAACATATTCCATTGAGCCCCGGACGGAAAAAATCAACAAAAACTACATCCGACAATCACGAAAAGGTCAATTTTCCTCCGTTTCAGCATTGGAAGTTTAATGAAGAAGATGAACTTATCTGTGTTGGAAAAAGCCATTGGAAGGGCGGAATCAAAACTGGTAAATTCTGTAAAGAACACGGACGTATTACCGAAGAGTTAGGTAAGATGTTTATTAAATTATCAGAAAGATATGCTCAACGCAGCAACTGGCGTGGCTATACCTACATTGATGAGATGCGGGGACAAGCCATACTACAATTGAGCCAAATTGGTCTACAATTTGATGAGTCAAAATCAGAAAACCCGTTCGCCTATTACACCGCTGCAGTTACAAACAGTTTTACACGTATCTTAAATATTGAAAAGAAAAATCAAAACATCCGAGATGACATGTTAGTAGAAGCAGGTCTTACACCTAGTTCAACTAGACAACAGGCGCAAGAATTTGCCGAAGAAACGGCTAGACAAGCAGCCCTGTACAAAAATGCAAGAATGCCAAAAAGCGAAGAAACACCTGAAGATGAAGAGGAAACTATTTGACATCTAGGTTAGCAGTTGTTATAATGCCACAGAGGAGATCCTATGGCATTATTTAAAAAAGTAGCATGTTTCACAGACTTACACGTTGGGGCTAAATCAAATAGTATAGTTCACTTACAGGACTGTGAAGAATTTATAGACTGGTTTATCGATAACGCAAAAAAGGAAGGTTGTGAAACCGCCATATTCTTAGGGGACTGGAGCCATAATCGAAACAGTCTTAATTTATACACCTTAAACACAAGTTTAAGATTGTTAGAAAAATTAGGTGCTGCTTTTGAACAATTCTTTTGGTTCCCCGGTAATCACGACCTATTCTATAAAGACAAGCGTGATGTTCATAGTAGTGCGTTCGGGCGCCATATTCCAGGCGTAACTGTTGTAGACTCTGTCACCACTCTAAGCAATGTCACACTTGTACCTTGGTTAGTAGGTGATGAATGGAAATCGATGAAAAATGTAAAAACAAAATATGTTTTTGGTCATTTTGAACTTCCTAAATTTATGATGAACGCTATGGTACAAATGCCCGATCACGGAGAACTTCATGCTGAAGATTTTCAAGGTCCAGATTACGTATTCAGTGGTCACTTTCATAAACGTCAAACAAATGGTTGCGTAACTTACATCGGCAATGCCTTTCCTCATAATTTTAGTGACGCATGGGATGATGAAAGAGGTATGATGGTTTTAAAGTGGGGAGGAAAACCTAAATTTATCAATTGGGACAATGCTCCTAAGTTTAGAACAATTAAACTAAGTGACTTAATAGATCGTAAAGATTCAATAATGAAATCTAAAATGTATCTAAGAGTAAATTTAGATATTGACATCAGTTTTGAAGAGGCTAATTTTATCAAAGAAGAATTTACTAGAGATTACGATATTAGAGAAATAAGTTTAATTCAAGATAAAAGCAATTTGGAAAGTTCATTCGATGATAATCCTGACACAAAATTTGAAAGCATAGATCAAATCGTTACAGAACAATTATTAAACATAGATAACGGACAGTTTGATAAAAAATTACTTTTGGACATCTATAATGACCTTTAAGATTAAATCACTTACCGTGAAAAATTTTATGAGTGTAGGAAACCAAACTCAGGCTGTTGATTTTGATCAGGAACAGTTAACTCTAGTATTAGGATCTAATCTAGACCTGGGTGGCGATGACACAGGTTCCAGAAATGGTACTGGTAAGACAACTATCATCAACGCTCTGAGTTATGGCCTATACGGACAAGCACTGACTAACATTAAAAAAGAAAATTTAATCAATAAGATTAACAACAAACATATGTTAGTCACTGTAGAGTTTGAAAAAAATAATCTTAACTATCGTATCGAACGAGGTCGTAAACCAAATGTTCTCAAACTATTTGTCAACAATAAAGAAATAACAGCAGAACAATCTGAAGACGAAAGTCAGGGCGACAGTAGAGAAACTCAAAAATCAATAGAGCAAATGTTAGAAATGAGCCATACTATGTTCAAACATCTCGTTGCTCTAAATACCTATACCGAACCATTCCTTGCTATGCGGGCTGCTGATCAACGAGAAGTAATAGAACAACTATTAGGAATAACTTTATTATCTGCTAAAGCAGAAGAACTCAAGAATAAGATAAAAGAAGGCAAAGACCTAATCTCAAAAGAAACGTTTAGAATCGAAGGTATTAAATCAGCGAATGATAATGTACAAAAAAGTATCGATAGTTTAAAAATTAAAAGTAGCGCCTGGGAGTCTAAACATGATCAAGAATTAGAAAGTCTAGGTCGTGCTATTGTTAACCTAGAAGCAGTGGATATCGAAGCAGAGTTAGTGTCGCACAATAAATTAAAAGTTTGGTTAGATAATAACAACAAACTAGTCAGTCTCAGAAAACAACAGGCTACTTTAGAGACAGCAGTATTACAAGCAGAAAAGACAGTTAAAAAATACACTTCTGAAATAGACAAACTAAAAGATAAAAGATGTCATGCCTGTGAACAAGAACTACATGATCATAAACATAAAGAAATGCTAGACGATGCTCTCAAGTTTAAGGCAGAGGCAGAACAATATGCGCTCAAGGTAGTAAACGATTACGGTATTGTGGTGAATGAAATAGAAAAAATAGGTCGCCAAGATAAGAAACCAAGTACATTTTACGACACAGAAGCAGAAGCATTAGGACATAAAAACAATTTAGAAAATTTAGAAAAGGCATTAATTCAAAAATCAGAAGAATCTAATCCTTATGAAGAACAAATTTTAGAATTAAAAGATACAGCCATACAGGAAATAGATTGGACATCAGTAAATGAATTAACAAGAGTTCAAAATCATCAAGAGTTTCTTTTGAAATTGTTGACAAATAAAGATAGTTTCATACGAAAACGTATTATAGATCAAAACCTAACCTATCTAAACAAACGTCTTAGTTATTATATAGATAAACTAGGATTACCGCATCGTGTGATATTTCAAAATGATCTGTCTGTGGAGATTACACAGTTGGGACAGGATTTAGACTTTGATAATCTTAGCAGAGGTGAACGCAATAGACTTATCTTAAGTATGAGTTTTGCCTTCAGGGATGTATGGGAAGGTCTTTATCAACCTATTAACCTACTGTTTATCGATGAACTAGTTGACGCAGGCATGGATGCGGCAGGTGTAGAGAGTGCGTTAGCAGTACTTAAGAAAATGGGTAGAGAAAGAAATAAAAACATTTACTTGATCAGTCACAAAGATGAACTTCAAGGTCGAGTCAATAATGTGCTCAGGGTAATTAAAGAAAATGGATTTACCAGTTATTCGAATAGTTTAGAATATGTCGACTGAACAAGTATTAAAGTATAGGGAACTTTACTCAAAATATATAGAGTTAAGTTTAAATTTGCATAACTATCATCAGTCGTACTTAAAATTATACACAAAAAAAACTGCCAAAGAGATTAGAAATACTATAAGAGATCTTAGAATTGTTCTACACGAGATGTTAAAATTAAATCCATTAGTAACAAGAGAACAACTAGATATTTGGAAAGCAGAAGTAGCAAATAGAAAAGAAATTAGACCAGACGGAACAGTTAAATTAAAAAGGAACAAAAATGTCAAACGAAACAACCTCAACCTCAGATCAACTCAAAACACTATTTGAAGATTTTCTAAAAGAAAACGAAAAATTTGAAAAGGGCAATGCTGCTGCTGGTACTAGAGCCCGTAAGGCCTTAGCAGATATGAGCAAGGCAATTAAAGCCCGTAGAAATGAAATCACTGCAGAAAAGGCCGCAAGGAAAGAAGCGAAAGCAAAATGATTGGTCAAAAATACAAAGATATACCTTGTAAAATCTGCGACAACCCTACCAGTGTTTACGGTATAGTAGATTTTAACAAAAGTTGCGAAGAAATAAATGGAGTACAAGTACTTCCATACTCAGGAACGGCTGTTTATTATCATCAATGTAATCATTGTAAATTTATTTTTACTGTAGATTTCGACGATTGGTCACTTGATGACTTCCTTACTAATGTATACAATGAAGAGTATAAACTAGTCGACCCTGAGTACGACGAAATTAGACCAAAAAAATTAGCGCAGTGGATCTTGCCTTTTTTAGATAATAACAAGGAACTTTCTATATTAGATTACGGAGCCGGTACTGCGCTATTTGGTTCAGAATTAAATGCTCTAGGCTTTAGTGTAAGTTCTTGGGATCCTTTATGGAAAAAAGATCCTGACTTTGATAAGGATGCTAAATTCGATGTAATAACAGCATTTGAAGTTTTAGAACACACACCAGACCCGTATGAAACTGCTAAAGAAATTATAAACTTCAGTAAAGAAGGGGAAGGTCAACTTGTTATACACACACTCACAAATGATATTATTAGAAATGAAGGTGTAAATTATTGGTATATCGCTCCTAGAAACGGACATGTTTGTATGCACAGCAATATGAGTTTAGATATTTTATTTGATAACTTAGGAATGACTGTACAACATCTAGCACCGAATACGCATATAATTTCCTGGAAAGAATGACTTGGTATTATAAAAATACCTTAGTCACAGAATTACCGGAAGATTGCATAGGCTTCGTATATCTTATCACAAATTTGGTCACAGGCAAAAAATACATAGGCAAAAAATTAGGCAAATTTAGTAAAATTTCTTATAAAACAGTAAAACTAAAAAACGGCACAAAGAAAAAGAAACGAATTAAATCAAAAATAGACTCAGACTGGCAGACATATTACGGCTCAAACGATTATCTCAGCAAAGACGTAGCACAATTAGGCACAGACAAATTTCATAGAGAAATATTATATTACTGTAAATCAAAGGCAGAATGTTCATACATTGAGGCACGAGAACAATTCACAAGAAAAGTTTTAGAATCAGACGAATACTATAACGGACAGATATCTGTTCGTGTCCATGGCTCCCATATTAAAGGCAAATTACTCGGTTAAAGGCTAGCGCAGGCTAATTTCATGCGCCCTAGACCTGGACT
>Ga0129333_10000124_pt1 | contig 50263 bp, 56 predicted proteins | sample CPB6_08_DNA_FD_94474 | JGI IMG/M metagenome (GOLD analysis project Ga0129333, IMG submission 94474) | Freshwater to marine salinity gradient microbial communities from Chesapeake Bay, USA - CPBay_Sum_0.6_0.8_DNA | ecosystem: Environmental > Aquatic > Marine > Coastal | place: USA: Chesapeake... | reverse complement strand
GAAGAAGAAAATAGCTCTAACGAGGTTAGCATATCTAACGTTGCAGACTGGATGAAGTTTAATACTCCAGTAGAGTCAACAACAACAGATCCGTTTAAGATTGAAGGCGAAGATTTAACTAAGGTTTCAGGTCTAGGCTCATCATTCCGCCGAAAGATGAATAGAGAACTACAAAAGAGATTCCAGGGAATCGAAGGAACTGAAACACAACAGAACCTACTTGCACAAGCTATTACTGGCTATGCAATGTTTGATCTTATTGAGCCACCATATAACTTAGATTATCTTTCTACCATTTACGAAATTTCTCCATATAACTATGCAGCAATTAATGCAAAGGTTTCTAACATCGTAGGTCTCGGACATGACTTTGTCGAGACAAGAAAGACACAAGAAGCATTTGATAATATTACAGACGATAAGCAGTTAGACAGAGCACGTAGAAAGCTTAATAGACTACGTCAAGATCTTTATGATTGGTTAGAGGAATGTAACGAAGAAGAAACATTCACAGAAACTTTAATTAAAGCCTACACAGATGTAGAGGCTACTGGAAACGGATACCTTGAAATTGGTAGAACCTCTGCTGGAAAAATTGGATATATTGGACATATCCCAGCAAAGACTATGCGTGTGCGTCGCTTGCGTGACGGCTTTATTCAACTGCTTTATGGAAAGGCTGTATTCTTCCGTAACTTCGGAGATCAAGAAACAGAGAATCCAATTGATGGCGGACTAGAGCGTCCAAATGAAATTATTCACCTAAAGAAATATACACCAACAAATAACTATTATGGTATTCCAGATATCGTAGCTTCTTCAAATGCTATGGCTGGAAACGAGTTTGCTGGTAAGTATAACCTAGACTACTTTGAAAATAAGGCGGTTCCAAGATATATTATCACAGTAAAGGGTGCTAAGCTATCTCCAGAATCTGAGCGTAAGTTACTAGAATTCTTCCAGGTAGGACTAAGAGGCAAGAACCATAGATCTCTATATATTCCGCTTCCACCAGATTCACCAGACGCCAAGGTTGAATTTAAGATGGAGCCAATTGAGGCAGGAACTCAAGAGTCTTCATTTAATGTGTATCGTAAATCTAATAGAGACGAAATTCTATTATCTCACCGTGTACCAATTAATAAAATTGGAACTCCAGAAGGAGTTAATTTAGCGGTAGCAAGAGATGCCGACAAGACATTTAGAGAGCAAGTTTGTCGTCCAGCTCAAATGAATTTGGAAAAGAAGTTAAATAAAATAATTGAAGAAATGACAGATGCTCTATTACTTAAATTTAATGAGCTCACATTGACCGACGAGGATACCCAATCTAAGATAGACGAGAGATATTTAAGAATGCAGGTAATTACTCCAAATGAAGTTAGAATTAGAATGGGCATGGTTCCGCTTGACGGCGGGGATAAAGTAGTCGAATTAAAGCCACAACAACAGGCTGAAGTAAGGGCACAGGCAGGAAAGACTAGAAATAGAGATTCCGAAAGATCGGCAAATTCACCAGATATGTCGGGGGAAGGCCGAAATGCTCAGGGAGATGGAAGACAAGTCGACTAACCCTGCTCAACCAGTATTTGCCTTTTTATGTATAGATAAATATAATTAAGCATATGAATATTGAGAAATCTCTTTGGTCTTCTAATGGCGACGACATTACACTGTCGATCCCATTCACCAAAGTTAATCGTGAAAAAAGAACAGTTTCAGGATTTGCAACATTAGACAATGTTGACCAAACTGGAGATGTTGTTACGGCTGAAGCAAGCTTAAAGGCATTTGAAAATTTCCGTGGAAATCTTCGTGAGATGCATCAACCAGTTGCAGTAGGCAAAGTTGTTTCTTTTAAACCAGAAACATATTATGATCCAGCAACAAAAGAATTTTTTAATGGAGTTTATGTAGACGCTTATATTTCAAAGGGCGCACAGGATACTTGGGAGAAAGTTTTGGACGGAACTCTTCAAGGATTCTCAATCGGCGGAAAAATTATTGATTCAGAAAATGAAGTCAATAAAGCAACAGGTAAGAGTGTAAGATTTATTAAAGACTATTCATTGATGGAACTTTCTATCGTTGATTCACCAGCAAACGAGCTCTGTAATATTTTGTCTATTTCGAAAAGAAATGGTCAGCTAGTATTTAAAGGAATGGCAGCAGAGATCGCAACTGAAAATATTTTTTATTGTGCAGACAGCGATTCAGTATTCATCTCAACAGATGCATCATATGATTCCCCAGTTACAGGAAAACCTGCAACATTAATTGGATGGGTAGAGTCAAATGATATTAACAAAGCAAAAGAAATAGATAAGATTCTTGATTTACATAAAAAATCAAGATTGTCCATGCCTGAAACACAAATTGCAAAACAGGCAGACATAGAAGGAGGTAAAGAAGTGTCAGATAATACAGAAAACGTAGTTGCAGAAGCAGTAGCAGAAGCAGCCGTAGAAGACACAGCAGCAGTTGCTCCCGTAGAGGAAGCACCAGCTGTTGAAGAAGCTCCTGCAGAAGCAGCAGCAGACGCTTCTGCCGAAGTTCTAGAAAAAGCAGCCGACGTATCAGAAGTTATGGTTGATGAACCTGATTTTGCAAAGATGCTAGTCGATCTTAAGGGCTTTTTCTCAGACACACTAAATAAGGCTTCAGAAGCTAATGCCGCACAAGTTACAGCTATTAAAGATACAGTTGAGACTTTCAGCAAGAGCGTAGATGTTCGAATTTCAGAATTGGCAGAGCAACACGCAGCACTTTCAAGTGCTGTACAAGACATCAAAAACACGATTGATGGTGTAGAAAAGCGTGTCGACGCAGTAGAATCAGAGACTGCAATTAAGAAGTCCTCAGACCTTGGCGGGTCTCAGGAAGTAACAATCAAGAAATCAAAGTGGAACGGTTCTTTCCTCGGTTCCGTAAACGAAATTTTTAACTAAAAAAAGGTAGGTGAAATATAAATGAGCAATGAAACATTAGAAAAAGCAATTGCAGCAGGTACAACTGCTACAGGTACTTTTGCATCCACTACAGGTGGAGCTGGAGTACACCGTGGTTCCGAAAACGGAAACGGCGGTTTGCTTAACCCAGAACAATCAGCTCGCTTTCTAGACTACATGTTCGACGCAACCGTAATTGGTAAGGTCGCACGTACAGTCCGCATGAGAGCAGACACAACTGAGATTGATCGTATGTCAGTCGGCGAGAAACTTATGAAACTCGCAACTGAAGGAGATAACGATGCGTCAAACGCAGCAGTTACTTTCTCAAAGATCTCTCTTACAACTAAGAAGCTTCGCCTAGATTGGGAACTTTCAACTGAGTCTCTAGAAGACAATATTGAAGGTGCTGATCTCGAAGATCATATTGCCAGACTTATGGCAACACAGGCAGGAAACGACATTGAGGACGTAGTCCTTAACGGAAATACTGCTCTTACAGGTGATAACCTGTACAAGGCATTTGACGGTGTAGTAAAGAAGGCAAAGTCAACAGGTCGTGTAGTTGATGCAGCAGGAGCTAATATCTCCCGTGCAGTATTCAACTCAGCACTTAAGGCTATGCCACGTAAGTACAAGCAACGTCGTTCTGACCTTAGATTCCTTTCAGGTTCAAACTTGATTCAGGATTATCTATACACAGCATCACTACTTGGTGCAGATGGATCAGCTAACCCACAAGATATCGCTTCAAGCGTAATCCGTGGACAAGGCGTACAGCCTCTAGGCGGTCCAGCAGGATATGTGGCACCATTCGCATTTGGTATTCCAATTGTTGAAGTTCCACTACTTCCAGAAGCACAAACTGGAGATCACTCAGGAGCATCAGGTTCACACGGTGACGTCCACTTGACATTCCCAAATAACGTAGTTATTGGTATCAAGCGTGACGTAACAGTTTACCGCTTCTTCTGGCCACGTAAGGACTCAATTGAGTACACAATGTTTACTCGTGTTGGCGTCCAGATCGAACAAGCAGACGCTTGGGTCGTTGTAAAGAACGTTAAGGTCGCTTCCTAATTATTAGGATTTAGATCCCATTGAAGGCCCCCTAAATTAATTTTTGGGGGGCTTTTCATTTTAATTTAGTAATGCTATAATTGATTTGAGTAGAATGAGGAGATTATTGTGTCATTTGAGACATTAAAGATATCTGAACTAAAAAAGATTGCAGAAGATTTTGCAGTTGAAACACAGGGCTTAAAGAATAAGGCCGACATAATCGCAGCTCTTGCCGAAGAGGGCGTAACCTGGTCTGTATATAGCAAGACCATTAAGCAAATCGAAGAGGAATTAGAAAATATGGACACAGAGGTATTACCTAAGTTTGATCCAAAAGCAGAACAACCAGAAGACACAGTATTGGTCAGAATGACCAGAGATAATTTTAGATATGATATTATGGGAGTTACTTTTACAAAAGAGCACCCGTTTGTAGCAATGGGCAAAGATGACGCTCAAGAAATTTTTGACAAGGAGGAAGGTTTTAGATTGGCAACTCCAAAAGAAGTTCAGGAGTATTACAACTAATTTAAACCTACACTATGGAAATTTATGTAGGATCAACAGCACCAGTAAAGCATAAAATTTATTGGAGAGGTGAAGAGCAAGACTCTGATAACCTTCCAACAGTAACAGTCTATGATATAACAAATGACCCAGTTACTCCTGTTTCGCCTACAATGATACAAGCAACACTATCTTCAGAAAAGCTTGAAACAGAGGTTGGTGTTTATCAAGTATTTCTTCCAACCGCTCTAGTTTCAAAAACAAAAGATTTAAAGCTGGTTTGGTCTTATACTATAACAGGATTAGCTCAAACTAGAGAGCATAACCTTTATGTAATAAAGCCATACACTGATTTAGAGCAAACAAGAGAAGAGCTAGAGTTTGGCGGGGATAGATCAGATCCTAATTATAAGTCATATTCTCAATTAGTATTAGCCGAAAGATATGCACGTAAAGTAATAGAAAGTCATACTGGGCAAAAATTTTATCCATACGATGAGACTCATCTAGCTCATGGCACAGACTCCGATACATTAATTCTTAATGCTAAAATTATTCAATTGCATAGACTATATTTAAACGATTCTCTGCTACTAGATAATCTTGCCACACCTAAAATTAGCAACTGGAGCAGCGGATTAAACATTACAGAAAATGGATTTGGAATAAGAATAGATAGATCCTCTGTTATAGATAATACCATTTACACTGCAAACGGTATGGTTCCGCCTAGCATTCATGATAGCGGATCAGCATTCAAACAGGGAGATAGATACCAGGTTTTTGCACGATTTGGATACGAAGAAGTGCCAGACGATGTTGAATTGGCATGTATAGAATTAATGAAAGATTATTTCTCAAAAGACATAACCTGGAAAAATAAGTACATAAAGAAGATATCCACATTTGACTGGGATTTCGAATATGCTGGTGGAGTATCATCTGGGACTGGTAATCTATATGCAGATCAACTGCTAGCAGACTATGTAGTTTCACAGGTGATGTTACTCTAATGAATAACCTTGTTGATTCAGTACTATCAATGAGGTTGGATGTTTATAGACAATATGACATTCAAGACCCAGATACTGGGGCTATAAAAAAGGACTGGAACTACTATAAAACAATTAGTTGTCACGCTAAAGGCGTAATTAGCAACTCGGCAACAACAAGGTCTAGCGACAAACAAATATTTAGCAACAAGTATATAAATGATCAAATTATTCAAGTAAGAACTACAGATAGATTAATTACTAGAGAAAAAGTTACTAATATATGTGATCAAGAAGGCAACCCTATTTGGACAGAAATTAATTTTCCAACAGAGACTCCAACAGTTTTTGAAGTAATGGGAACAACACCAATTACAGATCCGTTTGGAAGAGTCATTGGATATAACTCATCTATGAAGAGATCGGAGAATCAGCAAATTGGACAATAGTAATCTTCTGGTTCAGGCATCTAGTGGTCTTGAAAGACTAATGTACGGCAATCGTAATGGTGTGTTAAAAGATAGTACGGTTGCACAGGTATCAGCATATGTCTATTACAGCGCTTCTGTCATATCAAAACTTACTACTAATAAACAATTTAAACACGCTTTTACAACAGTGATATTTGAGCAGATAGATAAAGACTTTGGAGAGTACATAGATGCTTTAGCAAGAACAAGACCCAAATCTTTGCATCACGTATACGAATGGAAGAAGGCTGGAAACAAGTCAGCAAGACTATTTAAGTTAAACAAAATATCTGAAGAAGGATTATCTTTTAGGGTAAATTATGAATTTAAGCCCTCACGATCACTTGTACCGTCAACAACAAGCCGTCGTAGACATATGTTTGTAAATAAGGCAGAAATAATGGAACAAGGTAATCCATTAGTTATTAGGCCAAAAAATGCAGATAGATTAGTTTTTGAATATGATGGAGAAGTTGTCTTTATGCCAAAGGGTGCTGCGGTTACAGTAAAACGTCCTGGCGGATCGGCAGCAAGAAACCAATTTGGATTGGCACATTCTAGATTTTTTAGTGGCCAGCTAGTAAATTCTTCAATTAGAAAGTCTGGCTTTCAAAGACTATTTAACTCAAGCATGACTAAAGCACTCAGTGTTCCTTCAAATATTAAAAAGGTTCAATATAGTTTTACTCCTAATACAATTAGGGCGCAGGCGGACTCAGAATTATCATTAGCATTTGGAGGTGCATTATGACAGCAAACTACAAACTAGACGCTATGCTGGAACTAAGAAAGTACCTTTGGAATCAGCTATATACAAGAAACATATTTGATGAAAACGATTACTGGAGTGATAATCTGAATGAGAATATTGTTCCAATTATTCCAGTCCAACAGGCAGCCGAGATGAATCAATTCTTGAGCGGGAAGAAGCATATTGTCTATGATAAGATTGGCATGTCCTATGAAGATAACTGGCTAATCTGTTGTGAGCAAATATTATTTACCCTTTACTCAACCGATATATCAGAGATTAATGAGATTAGAAATTATATGACAGACGAGTTTAGAAGAATGGACGAGTCTGCAAGAGATATAAATAAATGGGACGATTTATCAGATAAGTTTAAATTCCATACTATATGGGTGGCTGATATATCCCCAACAGCGCCCTCTGAAGAGCTTCAGGGCTTTTTTTCAGCAGAGGTCATATTAGAGATCAAATATTCCAGAATAACAGATGGTCAGGGCAGGTTCCTCTAGGGTTTGCCTTTTTACCCGAAATACAATAAACTTATACCAAGAGGAAAGGCCTAGCCAGCCAAGATTTTAAGATTTAAAATTTAACAACTTAATATTTTAAGAATTCCAGGAGGTGGAAACACAATATGGCACAAAACGCAGGTAATGCTAAAAACATTCTCGTAGGTGCATCTCCGTTGTTTATTTCAAACATTGATTCAACAACATCAGGATACGCTACATACGAAAACTCAGAACCAGGTACAACCAACGCAGGAGCATTTGCAACAAGCGTATCATACACAGATACCCTTAACGCAAAAGATTCTGGTACTTTCTATTACAGAAACGTAGGTTTTACAAACAACGGTTTGCAGATTACATACAATCCAACATACGATTCAGTAACTGTTGACCAGTTGCTTGATACAGCTAAGCTGTTCAAGTCTGCTATGGAGGTTATGATCGCAACTGAAATGTCAGAAGGTACTCTAGAAAACGTTCTAGTTATTTTCGGTCAGCCAGACGATCCAGCTAACAACACAGCAATTTCACAAAATAATACAATTATTAAAACAGGTACACCAGGAACAACCAATGAGAAAAATACTCTTGGTTTGGCTGCTGGTGCTCTTGGTATTGCTCCAACAGAGCGTCAACTAATTGCAGTTGGACAAGCTCCAACTACATCAGGATCTAGCGTAGAGCGTGTATATTATGCACGTCGTGTTCTTTCTGTACAACAGTCACAGTTCACATTGGCAAGATCAGCCCCAACTACATTCCCAGTAACATTCCGTCTTCTTCCAACCGCTATGAGCGGCTATGAAGGACAAGAGTACGGTAAGATTATTGACCGTGTATTGGCAGTATAATTAAGTAATTAATTATGGAGGCCCCCAAGAAATTGGGGGCTTTCTGCTTGTATTAGGAGATTCTATTTAGTATAATGATTATGACTAGATCCTAGGAGGATTAAATTGGCAACAACAGTATATGATGTAGAAGAAATACAGCTACAAAACGGACAAACAGCAAAGCTAAAGCCGCTATCTATTAAAGAACTTCGTAAGTTCATGACAGCAATTCAAAAGACAGGTGCATCACAAAATGAAGATGAGACACTTACTATCCTTATTGATGCTTGTGCAATTGCACTAGAAAAGCAACTACCAGAATTGGTAGCGGATAGAGATGCATTTGAAGATGCTCTAGATGTTCCAACAATGAACCGCATCCTTGAAGTTTGCGGAGGAATTAAACTTGACGACCCAAACCTACTAGCGGCAGCGGTTCTGGCTGGTCAGAACTAGATTTAGCCGCTTTAGAAGGAGAACTTTTTCTTCTAGGACATTGGAGAAATTACGATGAACTTGAAGAAAATTTATCAATGCCAGAACTTATAAATACTTTCCAGGCTTTGAAGAAAAAGGAACATGACGCAAGAAAGTTCCAAGCATCTTTAAAGGGAGTAGATATAGGTGAATATGAAGAAGATAAAAAAGGAGGTCCTAGTTTCGAAGACATACAGTTGAAAGCAGCAGGTATAAATGCTACTAGCAACGATGTGGTTTCACTGCAAGGCAATTTCGCAGCCCAAGCTGGTTTTGGAATTGGAGCAGGTCTAGGATATTCTAAGGAGTAATTTGAGATAAATGGCTGACGAAACAATCAGTACACGCATAGTCGCTAATGCCGACTTCTCAGCCCTTATTGCCGATGTGCATAAGGTTACATCAAGCTTATCTAAATTACAAGAGCAATTAGCCAACTCTAACAAGATGTTGGCAAATCAAATTGCCGTAATGAATAGGTCTTTTTCTGACACACTAAGAAGCACTGGTCAATTCTCAACACACTTTGTAAGCCTACAATCAGACGTAGAAAAGTTTGGTAAAAACTTAGATGGCGGAAAGTTAAAGTTAAACCAATACTTTAATACGTTTAGAGAGCATGCACGAGGCACTGGCGGAGTAATAAGAGACCTTGCAAAACAACAGGTAGCATTACAAAATGCTGTCCTTCAACCACTAGGCAGAAATGCACAAGGACTTATGCAGTTCAATGTGCATGTTCCAAGAGGTCTCAATGAGGTAAAGAATAAGACTGCAATTGCACGACAAGAATTGCAGATTATGAATAAGGTTATCCAAGATGGTGCTGGACAACTTATTAACTGGGGTAAAAATACCCAGTGGGCTGGTCGTCAGTTAACAGTAGGTTTGACGGTACCTCTTGCAGCATTTGGTAAAGCAGCAGCAGATGCATTTAGACAAGCAGATCAAGAACTTGTTCGTCTTACAAAGGTTTACGGCGATGTTGCTGGAACCTCTGCGGATGAGCTAGGAAGAGTAAGAAAAGAAGTCTCTCAGACAGCAAAAGAAATTTCTGCTGCTATGGGTGTTAGCTTTAAAGAAACAATTGGGCTGGCTGCAGATATTGCAGCAACTGGAAAAACTGGAGATGAGCTTTTAGGCTCAATTAAAGAAACTACAAGACTTGCAGTTCTTGGTGAAGTAGATAGACAAGAGGCTATGAAGGCAACTCTTGCAATTCAATCAGCATTTAAACAAAACACAGATCAGCTATCTGAATCTATTAACTTCCTTAACGCAGTTGAAAACCAGACATCTACAACTCTTAATGACTTAGTAGAAGCAATTCCAAAAGCTGGTCCAGTTATTCAAGGGTTGGGCGGAAGCGTACAAGATCTTGCACTTTACTTAACTGCTATGCGTGAAGGCGGAATTAATGCATCAGAAGGAGCAAATGCTCTAAAGTCCGCACTTGCATCTTTGATTAACCCAACAGATGTTGCTGTAGGAAAATTTAAAACCCTTGGTATAGACTTACTAGGAATAGTTAATAATAATGCTGGAAATTTAACTGGAACTCTTATGGCTCTTCAAGGAGCACTGGACTCATTAGATCCATTACAAAAACAGCAGGCAATCGAGCAGCTATTTGGTAAATTTCAATTCTCAAGACTTAACGCATTATTTGAAAACCTAGGAAGACAGGGAAGCCAAACATTAAAGGTATTAGATTTAATGAAAGCCTCATCAGACGATCTTGCCGCTGTAGCTGGTCGAGAGTTATCTGCAGTTACAGAATCAGCATCTGGTAAATATCGCAGAGCGCTAGAAAGCCTGAAGGCATCTCTTGCAGAAGTCGGAGAGCAATTTTTAACAATTAATACAACCCTTATACAAGTTATAGATAAGGTACTACAATTTGCAAATAATCTTCCTGGACCAGTAAAGCAAGTTATGGCACTATTAGGCGGAGTTACAGCAGTAATTGGTCCATTTATTATGTTAACTGGTGTTCTGGCTAACTTCTTTGGATATATTCTAAAGGGAATATTCCATATGAAAGCATTCTTTAAAGGTGGAGAAGGATGGAAATATCTAACTCCAGAAATGCTAGCTGCAGAAAAAGCTGGCAAACTTGTAGAGCAAACATTTTATAGTGACGCTAAAGCAGCGGCAGTATTACAACAAGCCCTAAGAAACCTAATTGATGAATTTGCAGTCCTTGAATCAAAAGCAAAATCTGGAGCAATTGGTGTAAGCCCAGCAGTATCTACAATGGGTGGAAATTTAATTATGGGGGCAGGCGGAAGAGTTGTAAACCCTAATCATCCTTTAGCTGGGCCATACGGATCTAGATCAAGTACACATATGGTTGCAAGAGCTGGCATGACAGAAGAGCAAAGGCTATCACAAACAATATTTGGAATGGTTCCAGGATCTGGCCCAGTAAATCAAAAGATTGGTCAAAGCCCTCAAATTTATATGAACGATCCTTTGCCAAATGTTTCTGGATTAACTAATGTTCAGGGAGTTTCAACAGGAGTTGTTGCAGGAGAGGCAGCAAGATGGCATGCTATGATGGCTACTCTTGGAATGCAATCAAAGGCAGAAATAGAACAATTAAAGAAAACTATTGTTGCAACTGGCACAGTTAATAAAGAATTTATGACTCAGTTTGACGACATTCTTCCAGTCGTATCTAAATTGACAGATAATGCTGCTAGAGAATCAGCCCTAATTGTTGCAGAACTTCGTGCAGGAAAAATTACTGTTGAGGCAGCCAGGGCTAAAATTATTGCCCTTAACCTAGAAACAGAAAGAATGATTGCTTCATCAGTACAGGCACAAGCAACTTCTATGGGAAGAACAATAAATCCAACAATGGTTCCAACATTAAATCAGCCAGTAGTTGATCCTGCAGGTAAATCTAATATGAGAGAGCTTTTCAAAAAAGGAAAGACAAGAGATTTTATAAATAGAGTAGCTGGAGTATTGGGAGTAAGAACATCTGGCGCAGGATATAATATTGAAACAACAATTCCAAAAAAGATGAACTCTGGCGGATATGTATATACAATGAACGATGGAAATATTGTTCCTGGACCTAATGTAAATGCAGATGTTGTTCCAGCAATGCTCACACCAGGAGAGTTTGTTGTAAATGCAGAGTCAACAAAACAAAACCTTCCATTACTACAAGCTATTAATGGTCAGGGTTCTTCTGGGCCTATGTATAATTTTGGCTCATCATCAGCAATTAAATCAAGATATAGTGGAAGAGAGTTGGCTCATTTAACAGATGCAATAATGTCTTCAGGTATGACAAGTCATGAAAAGGCACAAATTATGAACACCTTTGGGCTTGATCCTTCACAAGTAAATGACTCAAGAACAAAAATTTCTAGTTCATTTTTTGCTGGATACCATAAGTTCTTTAATCAAGGTACTAATAGCGGCAATTTAGATATTGATAAGGCCATAATGTATTTAGAGGGCAAGCCAGTGGCAGATCCAAAATTTGCAAGAGGCATAGTAACACATGATCCAATGATTGCATACGAAGCAATGATGACAGATATGGGTATCCCAATGGATCAAAGAATTGGATTTGCTCAATCTATTGATAAGCAAATAGTAGATAGACTACGTTTAGAAAAAGCAAAAGGCGCAAAATTTTTAGCAGATACTGCAGATGAATCTAAAGGAAAGTTAAGAGCAGCAATAATTGGTGATGAAATTGCAGATGCAGTAGTTAAGTCTGGAAATCCAGAGGCAATTGCTGGACTAAATGCATTAAAAAAACCTGGGGAGGCCAGAGTATATAATCCTAGAAGAGGCACAAGCGACAGATTCTTTCCTCAAAGAACAAATCGTGCAAGCACACTTATAGCATCAATAGTTGCTAAAAGAAAAATGCCTCAAGTCTCTAAAAAAATTCAAGGAATGTTTCCAGGAGTAAGAACTGTACTTGCTGGTGCAGCTAGAAATTTACCTATGTTGCTTCCAGCGGGAAGAGCAGCTTCTGGAGCTTTAGCAAGACTGCCTAAGAGAAATCGTGGCGGAATAATTGGAATGAATTCTGGAGGTATGGTTCCAGGATATAACCGTGGTGGTGGACCAATTACTGCTCTTAGAATGCAGGGAATGTGGCCAGGTCAAGCATCATCTCCATTAAACTATCAAGGCGGAGATTTACTTCCAGGACCAGCCCCAAGAAGAATTATGGGAACTGGAATGATTGGTGGATTAGCTGGATCAATTGGTGGCGGCGCTGTAGGTGGTGCAATTGGTGGACAAACTGGTTCTCTAATAGGGTCTATCGCTGGAGGATTCCTTCCTCAAATGATTAAGTCCGTGGTTCAGATAATTTCAAAAATGGGAGTTCTTATAAAATCTGCAGGCGGAGTATTGGGCGTTGTAAAAAATATTGGAATGTTCTTAAAATCATGGTCTATTCCAGGAGCAATATTAACAATACTTGGATTTGTAGTCAAAAAGTTTTTTGACTGGAGAAAAGAAATTGCTGAAACAAAACGTGAACAAACAAACTTATTTGGCATTACTGAAAAAAGTGCTAAAGAAGCTGGTATAACTTACGTATCTTTAACAGATAAAATAAAATCTTTACGTGAAGAACAAAAGTTAGCAGCAGATAAAGCCAAAGCGTACTTTGAGTCATATACATCTTCTGGAGTTACTGGACTTACTTTAACAATTCAACAGTTAAGAGAGCTTAAAGAGCGTGTTAAAACAGATATGCCAGAGCTTATATCTACATTTAATACTATCGACTCTAATAAGGTAAACGATCTGGCTTCAAATTTAAAGGCTCAAATGGTTGCAAGCGGACAGAGCGTAGAAGAGGCTACTAATTTAATTTATGCATTAATTGAGGCATCTGACAAGGCTGGCATGGGAGTCTCAGCAATTACAACAAGGGCGTTTAATGGAATAACTGATCAAGGGTCGGCAGCTGGATTTGTAATGGAAAACCTAGCTAAAAATATAAAAGATGTTTCAAGTATAGATCCTTCGGCGTTTGCTTCAAATGTTGATACAGCAATAAGCTCTTTAGAGTCAGCAGTAAAATCTTTGATCGGCACAAAAGATGCTACGGGTAAAATAATAACTGAGTCTCAAGCAGTTGCCATGCAATTTGAAAGAATGACAAAGTCTGGTATAAAAAACAACGAATTAGGTAAAGAAACACTAGAGGTATTAAAGGCACAGAGACCAGAATTTGCAGCTATATTAAATAGTTCAGATACAATTGGTGGAATGTACGCTAAATGGAGATTAGTATTGCAAGGAGTAAAAACTGATCTTTCTCAGATAAGTTCTGCACAGGCTGAAGCACTAGCAACATTTATGACTGGGTTAGATACAGCAGCTATTGATGCTCTTTCTTCAAAGGGCACAGTTAAGGGCCTGGAAGAAGCTCGTGCCGCACTTAACCAGTTACAAATAGATTATGACAAGGCTAATAAAGCTGGTAAGCAAAATAGTATTGATGCATCTGGTTTAAGCAAAGCAGCAATTAAAAATATTCAAAATGAAATAAAAGCAATTAGAGAACGTGCCGATGCCAAGAAAAAAGCTTTAAGAGAAACATTTGATAAGGAGAATGCAGAGTTAGAGATACAGCAGGCTAAGCTTGAATTGCAGTCAGCTGTTGCTCGTGGAGATAAAGATGCTGCAGCAGCGGCACAAATTAGAATTCAACAAATTCAAAAAGAAGCTGCATTAAAGAAAGCTGAAAATAATATAGATGCTGTTGCGGCTAAAGAAGAGGAAAAGCAACAAGCCTTGCTAGATAAGGATGCCGCATATAAAGATAAGGTTAATAATGCAATTCAATCTAGCCAAAGTAAAGCTGCTGGTATCGGAACAACTATAAAGACAATTAATGAGTTAGGCTCTATGATTACTAATGCAGCTAAGCTACAAGTTATAGCCTCTAATGAAAAAGCTACCGAAGCTCAAAAATCAGATTTTAAGATAGCTTTTGCAAATGCACTTAATTCTATTGCTACTGCAGCTAAATCTGATCCAAAAGTTCTAGCATCATATGGACAATTTTTAGAAAGAACAGATACAGGTAAAAAAGATAAAAATAATAATCCTATCTATGACTATAAAAAGGATGCAGAAGGAAACTTTATAACTGGTAAAACAAATGAAGAGTATTTGAGAAGAGTCGGCGGTAGGGGTAAAATACCAGCGGGTGTAGTTCCAGAAGGATCCGCACTAAAAGAAATTAAAGAAGTGTCTAAGGGAATGACTGACTATGCAACTTCTGTTATGGGTAAGGGACCATATAATACTTTATCAGATATTTATAATATTTTGGCTAAGGGGGGTCCTGGAGGAAAATCAATAACTGTTGAAGATTTAACAAAAGCTTTAAATAGTGGAAAGTATAATAAGTATTTAGACACTGGTTCTGCTGCAGAAATGAAGTCTAAGGGATTCTTTAATCCAGATGGAAGCCTTAAAGATAATGCTCGTGAGCTAGTAATAAGATCTCAAGAGTTACAAGCTGGAGAACAGTTTAACATAAACGGAACCACCTATAATGTAAAAACAGGATTTGATTCTAGATTAAATAATCCTAGGGCAGTAAGAAAAGCAATGGGCGGATATATCAAACGTGCAGTATCTGGAGTATCTGGAATGACTAGCTCTCAACCATACTTAGTTGGAGAGCGTGGCCCAGAATTATTTATTCCTTCATCTGGAGGACAGATAATTCCTAATAATTTAATTGGGCCTAAATATGATATAGGTGCAGGAGTTGTAAGTTCAGTTACCCCAGGCTCAGTAAATAGTTCATATAATAATAATGTTTATAATATTGATATTGATTTAAATGGCACAAACGTAACTACAAATGATATAATTAAAGCATTCAAGGCCGAGCTGGCTTTAATTGGTGCTAAAGAAGGAAGAGTCAGAACCTTTGGGGGTGGTGTTTACTAATGGCAATGTTTTTACCTAGAGGGTCTATCCTTTTAATAGAGGCAAAGGATCTTTTGGCAACCCCAGCTGGAACTGTTAAAACATGGAATAAGATAACTGAGCATAATAGACAAGCCCTGGAATTATCCACAGAAAGAATTGAAAAGGTCGTTAGAACATCTAACGGAACGCTAAGAAAAAACCATATTGCTGATAAAAGAAAATTCCAGCTTTCTTGGGATATGCTGCCTTCATATAGAGACCTTACTGTAGATGGAGGATGGGGTGCTGAAGACCTTAGAGCCTTCTATTATGGAGACGAAGGAAAGCAGAGCTTTAACATAAGGGTAAACCTGGCTAAAACGGGCCTAGATCAGTCTACAGCGGGTTTTGAGGCCTATGCTGTGGTTATCTCATCCTGTAGCTTTACGGTTGTTAAAAGAGGCTTACAGCCGCATTGGAACGTGTCCCTATCACTGGATGAGGTCTAATGATTCCTTTAACCTCAGCAGCTAAGAATGCCCTAGAGCAGTCTGTATCCACAACCCTGGATCAATACTGTACTATTGAGTATAATATGAACTCTTTAGTAGATAATGTGGTAGTTACTGGAGCGGATATTACCAAGACAGATTCCTCTGGAAATTCATATACCCCATTTAAAAAACTATTTCCTATAGATTCTATAGTGAAACCATTTAGACCATATGGGGCTGGAATTAAATACGCCATATCTGGAGATATTGCTACATCATCATATAGAGACCCCAAGACAACAGATTATTCAAAAGACTTTAGGCTATATTATCCAGGAGCAGATACTTATTATAAGTATTATGTATCTGGAATTGGGTTAGGTTTAGATGTTACGATTACATACCCTAAGACTATTTTAACAAATAAGATAGTTGCTAGATTTGAGCTATCTCATTCAACCCCCTCTACTTGGACTATATTTGGAAATGGATCACAACTTGCTACAGGTACAAGCGCAGACATTGTTCCATTTACAACAAGTGGCAGCAAAAACTATAATGCTGGAACAGTAACAATTTATTATAATGGAACTTCATGGTCAACCACTCAACCATCTACAGTCGCCCCTCCAGTTAGTTTAACCAGTACAAAAATTACAACGTCTGGAGTTTCTGGAAAATATACTGGCTTAATTGAACTTTCTCCAAGATGGTATATCGATATATCAGATAGAGTGGTTAATTTTTCAATTGCAAAAGAATCTTCAACAAGCACAGAAGATCTTCTACCAGTAGGAAGAATTTCTGCAAACTCATTGGCAATGTCACTTGTCTCATATGAATCAGATAGAACCGTCACCGCATTTGATAAAACTCAAGCATTTAATTCAGGCAAAGTTTATCTATACAAAAAAGCACAAATTAATCCATATATTAAATTATATAATTCTGGTGGAGCAAAGTCTGATTCTAAGGGAGCATATGATCTATTAGAGCAAGGTACTTTTTTCTTAGACACATGGTCCATATCTGAATATGGAGACATCTCTCTAGTTGCACTTGACGGAGCAAAAGTATTGCAAGAAATTTTTAGCCCAGGGATATTATGTGAAGGGTATTCAGCAACGGCAATTATTAGAAGACTGCTAGACGGAGTAGGATTTACTAACTATAGAATTTATAGCAAGTCATCATCGGAGCCAGATAAGTCTATATTTTCTCCACAATATTGGTGGACAGAAAATAATAAAACTGTATGGGAAGCTCTTCAAGAGATATGTAGGGATTCTCAAATGACGGCAGTATTCTCATACAATAATGTTTTAAATTTTTATACAAGAGAGTATTTGTTTGACTCGTCTGCAACATCTAATTGGGATTTTAGAAGCGAAACATCTGGATCAAATTTATCTAATATTTTATCTCTATCCAAGGATGAGCTTGCATCTGCAAATCAAGTTAAAGTATTTTGGAATAGCGTTTCTACTTCCAGCTATGATCAAAGCTCTGGAGATTTATGGAGATCAGATCCATACTTCTTAGGAGCATTTGCCTTAGACAGAGATCTTCCAGCATCTTCTAACGCAGGATCATATATTTTTATGAGTCCATCAGTTTTAAATATAGAAGAATTAGGAACAACCTTATATTCATATAGTGGGTATTTAGTTATAGATGCTGAGATTATAGAGTACGAAGCAATTCAATTCCAGTATTTAGACTCAACAAATACTTGGCAATATATTGATATTAAAGCACAAGGGGATGAGCTTAAATACCGTGGTCTTGCAGTATCTGGTTCAGAAAACTTTAAGCCAAGTGGTAAGTATAAAATTAAACAAAGAGGGGCATTTGGAACAAAGATTGTTGATCACTATGCCGCAGCCGAGAGTATAGTTAATTCTTGGAATGAATGGAAGGTGGTTTGGAAACCATGAGTCCACAGTTGCCATTATGGTATGAATGGGATGGGGGATACACTTCTCCAACAGCAGTTAATCCAGCAAGCCTAGAGATTCCATGGATGACAGTTACAACATCATCTGAAACAGAAGCGGTTTGGTTGGTATTACCACCAGACGCAAATCCAGGATCCTATACAGGGGCGGTTGCAGACATGACAACTCTTCTATCTTTGCCACAGTATATACAGGCATCAAGTGCATCTTATACTCTTTTCCCTTTTACAGAAAATATTAATCTAGGAACAATTAGCGGATTGACTGCAGGAAAAACATATTGTTTGAGAATAAGAGCACACTCTCTTGCAAACGGTTCTGGTACTTATGGAGAATATAAATATTTCCCATTTACAATGCCGAAGGCAGCAAATGTAGCATCTGTTTCAGATGGTTCAAATCCAACTAATTCCCCAGATTTAGGAAACTCTGGAGAATCTGTTCCAACTGGTAGCTCATTTGCAGCTGCTGGAATTAGGACAGTTTCAAGGTCTCTTTTATCAGTTAGCAATCCAGATAAGGATAAAGGATCAATATCTTTAATTGAAAAGAATGTTAACATACCTACGTCTTATTCACACTATTCTTTCGGCGCAGGATTCTTCTTTGACAGTGTTACAAAAGCTCCTGTTTCTGCTGGCGGTCTAGGATTTTTTACCAGTAACCAAGGAAAAACTGGATACTTTATAGAGATTAAAACAGACTCATCTTTTGGAGATACAAAAGATCAGGCGGTTAAAATTTTTAAATGTGTTGATGGAAATAGAAAAAAGCTAACAGATAGCCAAGAAGGCAAGGCTGGCAAACTATATGGCGGAGTTATTCAGTCATCATCATATAAGTTAGATATAAAAGTTAAAAGGTCTGCAACGCAAACTATTATAGATGTGTATATTAATGGATTTAAAATATCCGCAGTAGACGAATACTCAACAAACGTAAAAGATGGCCCTCTTGAGAAGGCCATACCAGTAACCTCCAGTATGTCTTTATTTTCATCGTTAACTAAAATAAGCTTCGACTATATATATGCCATTCCATTAGAAGAATCTCAATATAACGGGTTTTTAATATCAGATATATATACTGGACACTATGGATCAAAGACATTAAGTTTTGCATATGGAGAGAAATTAATTAATAGCTCTGGAACCCCAGCTGTAAAAAATGCATACATAGAAGAGTTTGGCACAGTAGCTAGAGAGTTAAGGCGTGTTAAAGTTAATTATGCACAGACCGCTGGCATACCAAAATATGCAACAGTGGGTGTTAATAAGTTTGCTGAAGTTTTAGGATCTAGATTAACTAACCATGGGGCTGAGATATTTGTAATTAATAACGCTGGTACATTTATACCATTACAATCTGGAGCTCATAGTTTTTATGTCATAGGTGATTTTGTGAGCATAACTGGACAGCATGAATATACTGAGTCTACAACAAATGAGTTTACAAATCTTGAGCCAGCCTCATTTGAATCTACTTGGATTCAAAATGAAGGAGACGCAAAATCATTATTTACTTGGATTAAAAATCAATGGTCTAAGCAACAATTGTCCATCTCTATGGAAGTATTTGGAAATCCAGTATTAGAGCCTGGTGATGTAATAACAATTAACTATCCAAAAAATAACCTAGACGGAACACAGAAATTTGTTATTACAAACGTTGATAATTCATTTGATGGGGGGTTATCTACTACCATTTCGGCTAGATCTATTTATAGTTAACTAAATGGTATAATAAAAAAATGGCAACCACACCTAAAAAACCTAGAATATCTAAAACTGGACTTACGTCTGGTGGCAGAATTGGGTATTACTCTACTTCAAAGGAAGCATCTGATCTAGATCCGTCCATAGGTCGTGAACTTGCGGGTAACTCTTTAACAGCACTTTATCTTTCTCCATTATATCTAGAAGACGAAGAAGTTGAGCTAGACGATCTTGTTTCCTTTACAGTAAAAGATAATGATTCTAATAAAGGTGATGATGACGATAGTACAACTGCAAAAACTAAACGTGTTCCACAGCTTTCAGACATATCTATTGTTTCAAATCAAGTTGTATACAGCGCATCTGGAGTTCCAACAGCAACAGTTGTAGTAAAAATTAAAAACTCAAGCGGAGTTGAATTAAAAGGAATGAATGCGAGGATAACTTTAACATGATAACAAAATTTGGTAAGAGATTCCTTGTTTCTTATTTAGCAGGAAATGCTGATTTTACAAGTAAAGAATTGGCTTTGGGAATTGGAAACGCTGCTCCTAATTCAAAGGGTAATGACACGAAGCTAGCATTTGAATTTTATAGGGTCCCTATAACTTTAGGAAGTATAGACATTTCTCAGACTGGAACAGATATTGATGGCGACCCAGTGTTTTCATATATTGCTATTTTTCAAGGAACTATTCCACAGGACGTTGCAGGAGTAATTTCAGAAGTTGGGCTATATCCATCTGGACGAGCTTCACAGGTTAAGTACGATAGTAAATTTATAACATCATTTGAAAATAATATTTTATGGGAAGACTCTAATGGTTATAATCCTGGACTTAGAATAAATTCAGATACATTTACTTCAAAGATTGGCGAGAATATGGTTTTCTTTCAAGCGCCAGCCTCTACATCAAAAGAGTATTTGGTTGCATTAAATAACTTTGATTTATCTGGATACAGTATAAAGGATAGTCTATCTTTAGCCTATAAAAAAGAAGACAATAATATTTCTAAAATTAGAGTAAAATTCTATAGTTCAGCAACACAATATTGTTATGTAGACTTTACGCCAGAAGCTATGGGGTCTACACCAGATAAAATTCAATCTATTTCATTAGAGTCTTTATTTTCAAATACTTCAGCAACTCCACCAGACTTTTCAAATATTATAAAGCTTGGTATAGAAATAACTGCTAATGCAGGCGGAACTACTACTGTATATTTTGATGGCCTTAGAATAAATGACGAGGACACGTTTGACCCATCATACGGATTAATAAGCAGATCAGTTTTAACTGGGGGAGATATTATTTATAAAACTTCTGGTAGACAGGTCGATATAGAATATAAGATGCAGTTAGGCTTCTAATGTCAGATCTAGTTAAAGCCACAGGAGCAAATAACCCAGCAGATATTCAGGTTGTTCAGCAACCAGACTCTAATAAAGATTATTTTAATTTTAAAGCTGTTGACTTAAAAATTGATACTCCACATTATATTACTTTTCAATGGGTTTATGCCGATGGAACTACTAGTGATTTTTCTCCAAAGTATAGATTTACTACTGCAGATATACCAACTTTAGCTCCACCTAAATTTTTAAATACAGATCTTACTTATTTTAACGGAATATTAAATATTACCTGGAATGGATTAGATGCAGCTGGACAGGCATATACAAAAGCATTTGATCGAATAAACGTATATGTAAAGGATGAAACGCTAATTGGATCTCCATATAGAGTTGTTGGATCTTTAAAATCAGCTGGAACAATAAGGGTTGCAGTTCCTCCTAGAGCACATAGTGTTAAATTAACTGTAGTTGCAGTAGACGGATCTGAGTCAGATTTTAGCACAGCACAATTTGAAACACCAAAATTAATTCCAAACACACTGCCTACTGGACTAGCTCCAGCGTGGGTAGGCACAAACTTTACTTTACCATTTACACATAACTCATCTGAAGAATTTTTTAGTTATTATAAGGTAACCCTTACAGCAGGCGGTGTATCAAAAGTATACGATGTTCCAGGAGTTCCAGGCAGCTCCTCACAATCATTTGCACTTAGTTTGTCTCAAAACAGAGCAGGATTTGGAGTTCCACAAACATCATTTAGTGGATCTGTAAAAACTGTAAATATTTACGGAAATGAAAGTTCTGAAGTTACATTTCCTGCAACTGCATATGTTAATAATCTTCCAGCGGCAGCCATTACAGCAACGCCAATAAGCAATGGGTATAGCGTTTCGTATACAACTCCAACAAATGCCACCTTTGACAAAATAGAAATTGAAGAAATTGAATCGTCAGCCACTACAGCACCAACCACAGGATATGCAAAAATATTTTCTGGTTCTACTAACCCAGCCGTAGTAATTGTACCTAATACAAATAAGCGCTGGGTACGTGCTAGATTCTCAGACAACCTAGGATCTTTTGCTGAATATGGAGCCGCAGTTCAAGTTGAACCAACAAGCCCAGTTGTAGTAGATAATGCTGGGCCAGCAGACGTTACATCTGTTTCTATTACTAGCGGCATAGATACTAGTGGATATTTAGGATTTAATGCATACGCAGACATATCTTGGCCAGCAGTAACTGGCGGAGGAATTCGTGGATACAGAATTAGATTTAGTAATGATAATAATACAACTTTTTCTTATGTAGATTCTCCAGGGCCTGGTACTACGTATAGGCTAGGTGGACTTGCAATAGGGGCAACGTACAAAATTGCTGTTGCTACCTATGATGAATATAATAATACGTCTACTTCATACGTATCTGGACCAGATGTAACTGTTACAGGAACCCCATCGGTATCTAACTATATATCGGGTGGACCATTCCAGTTCGGTGTTGGAGTTGGTGGAGTTTCTACAAATAAAGGATTATACTTTGATGCAAGCAACTATTGGTACATTAATGCTTCAAATAGTGCACGTTTAAAGGTTGGTGGAAGCACAAGCAACTACTTGCAATGGGATGGAAACACATTTGCGGTAGATGGAAATATTACAGCAAGGCAGGGCACATTTAGCGGAAATGTATCTATTGCATCTGGTGGATCTCTATACTCTGGTATTCTTACCCCACAAGGTGCATTAAACGGTGCTGGATATATATTAAATAATTTAGGCCTTACATTTAATTCATCAACCACAAATGGTATAACAACAATTGATGGTTCTACTGGTCTTCTTACTACAGCAAGCGCAAACATAGGTGGCTGGAATGTAAACTCCAGTACAATAAATAAAACTTCAAATAATGGTACAGTTACTCTAGATTCATCTAATGCACAAATTAGACTTACAAGTACTTCATATACTGCTGGAATTGCAACCCCAAATACAAATGCTGCAACAGATATTGTGTTCTGGGCAGGTGGAGCAAGAGATACAAATGCTAATTTCTACGTAAGAGCAGACGGAACGGTTATAATGAAATCAGCCGTAATTACTGGATATGCATCTGCAACAGACGTGGCTGGACTTGCTAAAACTGATATGAGTAACGTTACCACAATTGATGGTGGTAAAATAACAACTGGTATTATTAAAGGCGGATCTCATACTGGTACTGCAGATGGATCAGATTTTTCAACCACAGGACTTGCAATTAATTTAAATACTGGCGGAATATCAGCAAAGAATTTTAGGCTTACTTCTGGTGGAGATGCATTTTTTAATGGAACAGTATTTTCTAATATATCGCTTTCAGCTCCAAGCATTACTGGCGGTAGTATTGGTGGAGCATTAATTACTGTTTCTGATACATTTACATCAAGTGGACTAACAATAGCAAGCGATTCTGACTTAAATGAATCAAATGACGGAATAACTGGTGGGGCAACATCTATATCAGGAAATCAAAATTTTACACCAATACTGACATTAGCAAATGGAAAAATCTCTTCAAATACAATGCTTAGACTAGAAAGCACTACTGCATCTGGGTATACAGAAATTATAGCTGGAGGAACACAGTCTGCAATATTTTCTAATACAAAATCTTCTTTAAAATTTACAGAAGGCTTATATCTTGGAGACACAAGCGCAAGCGTAGGAACTTCAACTGTTGCCCCAACAGGACCATACATAACAGTAGAAGGAAGAATGAGATTAAGAAGAGGAGCCCCATTGTTATATCCAAGTGGTACAACTGGAGCTTATGTAAGAAATATTTATATTAAACAAACAACATCAACTCCATCTTCCACAACGGGATATGTTGGCGACATCTTTATTACATACTAGGAACATAAATGCCAATATACGCTAAAATAGGAACTAGCACCTGGTCAACAAACGCTAAAAAAGTATGGGCAAAAACATCTGAAGGATGGAAGTCGGCAACCAAAGTTTTTGCAAAAACAATAAATGGTTGGATTGTTATGTGGCCAAAAGATTATCCAGCACCAGACCCTAATGATCCTATAAATATAAGACTTGGCGGATATAATGGATCTGTTGCTACAAGCCCACAATTATTTGCAAGTTCTGATACTGGCGGAACGATATTAAAGTTGTGGGGAAACGACGGATCATTTTTGCCAGCAGAGCCTACAACTGTATCTGGTAGAAGAATACGCTGTGCTGTAGATGGAAGTGGAAACGGTACAAGATTTACACTATCTGGAAATGACACCATAGATTTTGCAACAACAACACAAGAAAATAGAGACCTTGCAGATGGATATTATATTTTTTATGAACTAACTGCTACAAACTCTTCTGGTTCATCAGAATTATATTCACCACCAATTAAGGTTATTAAGAGAAGACCTGCAGTACAAACCACACTAGTACTTTCTGGGCAAAGTGGATTTTCTAATCTTGATATATTACAAATAAATGCCAAGGTCCGATGGGGATGGTGGATAAGGCCATATCTTTATGGCTCAGCTAGTCCAGCAATGTTAAAATGGTGGAGAAATACTAGTAAGTCTCCAGGAGGAACATTATTAAAATCAATATATATTGATAATGGTTACGATACTGTAGCAGGATCTTATGACTCTACTTTTCAAATATCTACAGGCACTACGGACATTTGGGAAATAGATAGCCAGCTTAGCGTGGGAACAAATCCTTTAAATCCTGGAGAGTATATTATTGCTGAATTGGTAATGGCAAATTCCAACACAGATCATTATAACAATCCTGTAAGCCTTTATGCAACAAGCGGAGATCAACCTGCAATAACATCAGTATCTGTTAGAGATGAGCGTGGAGAAACTGTTTTAGATAACAGCTTATTACCAGATCAACTAGGTACGGCTACAAGTCCAAGTTATGTATTTTCTGCACCTAGAATAATTTCAGATGGATTTTTAAATTTTTATTTAACCGTTGCAGATGCTAGCGCCTCAACAAGTTATAGGCTTGAGCCCAGAATATATAATACGCAAAATGGTAATTATTATAGATCTGATACAGGGGCTCTAATTTCATCTACAGACTGGCCCCTTGATTTAAACACACCATATTCGGTAACATTAAATGGAACAACTGCTACAGTTAGGTATAGAGTATTTATAAATGCCGACGCATTTGCTTCTGGACCTACATGGGATGGCGGAAAAGCAAGATATCAATATGAGTTTAGATTAAGTACAGCAGCAACCTCAACAGGAACAAGAAGATTTTTTACTGGAAACGTAGACTTGGGAGCAAACTCTATATATGCAGTAGGGGATGCTGGAGCAGTAGTTGAGGTAGCACCATCAACAGTTCCAACATTAAATGCAACTCCAACAACTGGAGCATCTCCATTAACAGTTACATTTTCTGGTTCAGCGGTATCATATCCATCTGGCTATTCATCATATCCTAGATCATACATAATTGATTTTGGAGATGGGACCACACCTGAAACAATAAATCATTCTACAAATACAGTTAACCCATCTTTTTCATCAGTTACACATCAATATAGTAATACTGGAACATATACAGCAACACTTTATACAATTCCACAGGGAGATACTTCTAGAGGAACTAGAACTAGAACAATAACTATAGGCTCCGCACCTTCAACTCCAACTGGGCTTTCTGCTACAACAACTAGAACAGACGGAGTTCTTTTAACATGGAATGCCGTATCTGGAGCAACTAGTTACGAACTTTGGTACGGGGTTACGCCATCACCTTCAGACACTCCAGATTTTACTCCAGGAAATAACACATCGTATTTAGATACAGGCATAGGATCTGGCTCAAGTAGAACTTATTACGTAAGAGCTAGAAACAGTTCAGGGGTATCCGCTTGGTCTAGTGGAGTTACTGGAACTAGGGCACAGATAGCAAATCCTACTATTACCTCTTTATCTGCATCTGCACCCTCTACTACAAGCTCCCAGCTTGTTACTGTAACAGTAAGTTGGACTTCAACAAATCAATCATCATTTTCTTGTACGGTAACTCAAACAGGTGTTGCAAGCTATACTGATTATGGAACAACTGAAACATCTACTAATCAAACAAATGGCGGGTCTTTGTTTAGGGTTTATTCTGGAGCTAGCGCAACTATTTTATTAAGAGTTTACAATGGTCCGTTAGATAGCAATGGATTCCCAACAGGAACTTATGCTGAAAGCACAATTAGCTATACTCCACCTATAACAACAACATACGGTCCATGTGAAGTATGGTATTCAAGCACTACTTATGAATGCTCTGGAACATATAACAGAGATATAACTACAACATATTATAGAAGAAAAATTCTTACAGGTGGTAATTGGGATGGAAGCAGCTATGATTACAGTGAGTCGGCCTGCGCCCCAACTGTAACATATGGCTCATATGTGTTTACCGACGGAAGATGCGGATACGTAACACCAGTTTCCAGATGGTATTGTTCTATTAATTATTATAGTAATCAGTTGCCAGATGAACAATATATTGCAAATTCTGATGAATCTGCAGTGGTATGTAATCAATATAGAATAGTGTGTTCTTATAATAATACTGGATCATACCCATCAGCTTCAACTCCTCCAACATGTACTACAACTACTACAACTACTACAACTACTACGTCATGTACATGTGTTTACACAGACTATGGTTCATATCACTATTCCCCCCAGTGTTGTCCAACTGGTTCTGCTAGAAGTGGATCGTTAAGTGGAACTACTTCAGGCTCCTGCTGCCCAACTGTAAATAAAATTCAAAGGTGGAACTGTAATACATTTGACGTAAATAACTCATCAAGTGCCAACTGGTCCGTATGTGGATTTGTTGGGCAATGCGCTGCAACTTCAAATAGCGCTGGAACTAGAACTATATGTTATATTTAATATACTCTTTACAGAATTGTCCTGAAATGATACAATATTGATATGATTAGATATAGTGAGGTAAATTGGTCTACTCCAGGCGTAAAACAAAATCGGGTAGACAATAACATCGAGGGCGGAAAGCCGCTGGCATTTATTATTGATTCTGAGGTTGTAGAAACCATGGCTACAGATAGATGGTTCTCCGATTTTATGGAAACCGTAGAAGAATTTAGAGAGTCCAGCATTCCACAAGATGGAGAAGAGTACTATGTTGATCTTATTAAAAATAACGAGGTGGTTGAAACCCTAGCTTGTGACGAAATGATATATTCTATATTGCTATCAAATGCGAGAGCCGTAGGATATACAGAAGCAGATAAGTATGCAGAATATATTATTCCAGGATGGAAGTATATTAATGGAGAATTTATATTGCCAGGAGAAATGGAATGACAGAAAAAACTAAGTGGGAGCTATACAAAGAAAAGAAGCAACAAGAGCTTGAGCAAGCATCCAGCCCTATTTCAGAAGTAGACAGGGATGCAAGACCTTGGGACATGTTAAATCCAGATATGCGTATTGAAGAAGAGGTCGCAGATCAGAGATATTCTATTTGTTTGTCATGTCCAGAATTAATTAATATGACAAAACAATGCAAAAAATGTGGATGCTTTATGGCCATGAAAACAAAAATTAAGCATGCCTCATGTCCGATAGGTAAGTGGTAATGGCTTCGGTATTTGTTCAAATTCCATCCTATCATGACTATGAGCTCGGCAGAACAATTCGTGACGCTATGTATAAAAGCTCTGGAAATAATGATATAAATTTTGGGGTACATCTTTCTTATTATAAAGATAATGATATAAATGTTCCTAATTTAAATAATGTGCGTATTGAGGTTAGCGAGGCTCCAAATAATTTAGGGCAGGGGACCTCAAGACATATTGCCAATGAGCTATATGATGGAGAAGACTATTATTTACAAATTGATTCACACACACGTTTCGAGGAAGGATGGGATGAGTCATTAATTGAAAATTACAATTTTTATAAAAATATAGGGCTAAACCCAGTAATCTCTTGTTATCCTGGAGCATATGAATACAATGAAGATGGCCTTAATATTTTAAACGATAAGACAAATGTTTCTTATACAGACTTTATTCAAGACCTCAGCTTTATGGACGGAGACTATATTCCGCATCAACGTGCAGTCGCCAATCCAACTAATAACATTTTTACTAGATCTGTCTCTGGTGGCTCTATATTTTCAGATGGAGGAATTGCATCTATTAAGCCAAATAAAGATATGTACTTTTGGGCAGAAGAGATACTTACTGCTATAAGGCTATACACCCACGGATATGACTTGCTCCTTCCAAAAAAACAAAACATATATCACTTATACTACGATGAGGCTAAGGGTAAAAATAATCAGAGAAGGCAAGTAGGACAAGATTTTCCTAATCTAATTAGGGATATAGATATTAAATCAAAGTACGAGCTGGCTAGAATTATAGAAAATAAGGTAGTTGGAGAGTATGCATTAGGCTCAGCCAGAAGCCTAGAAGAATATCAAGTATTTGCTGGTATAGATTTTGCTTTGAAAAAAGTGTATCCAGTGGTATAATAGGGAAGGAGGTTAATATGACAATTGAACTAACAAATGAAGAAAAGCTTGGAATAGTAAACCAGCACATTAAGTCCGTTGATTATGGGCTTTATGGATTGCAACTTGACCTATTAGAGATTCAGGCAACTGCTAACGCAGATGCTGGGCAAGTATCTAATATTAATACTAGAATTGCAGCAGCAACTGCAAAGAGAGCAGCACTCGTTGAAGAAAGAGATTCTTTGACTCCAGAAGTAACAGAATAGTAGGAAATCAATATGGCCGATAAAGCCGAATTAGTTATAATGGCACTTCAGCAAAGAATGGGCGAACTAGTTTCAAACTATGAGACTCAAATTGCTATTTTACGTGCAGATTATACAAGAGCATTAGAGCAAATAGATAACGCAAAGAAAGAAAAAGATGCTAAGGTTGAACTGGCGGAAGCCTATTCAGAAAAGCTCGATAACCTCGCCAACTAATTTTCCTTCAGGTATTGCTGTAAAAACAGACAAAGATACCTACTGGATTAAAGATGGCAAAAGATACAAATTAATTTCTAGCAGGGCAGCAGACTCTTGGTCATTTACTACGGTAGATGCAACCGAGAGTGCCTTGTCTGGATTTAAATTGGCTGGCAAGCTTGGGTTTAGGGACGGAACCTTGATCAAGAATATAGCCGATGGTAGAATATATCTAGTATCACAAAATAAACTAAGGCATGTTGTGGACCCAGATTCTTTTACTAGATATGGTTTAGACAGGTCTAAAGTGATAGAAGTATCTGAGACGGAAGTTTCAGCACACGATTTAGGAGAAAAACTATAATGCCATTTGTTGACGGAGAACCAATTGATGCTGCTAAACTCAGCGAATTAGAAACCTCTTTTAATATTTTAAAAGCTCAGGTACCTCAATTTGGAACTGGAGCAACAACGGTAACTGGATCTGGAACTGGAAATAGCGGTACAGTAACTCCAGTTATTCCCTACAAGATTATTGCAAGAGCTTCTGGAACAGCATATAGCCTAACCGCTGGACAAACAAACATAAACGTAATTAAATTTCCAGAGGGAAGTAACTTTTCTGTAACACCAACAGTAATTATATCTACAAGAATATCATCAAAAACCGCCGAAGCTTACATTGCAAAAGGTCTAGATCTTCCCTCAGCATCTATTGTTACAACAACTGTAGGTACAGATGGATTTTCAGTAATGTGTCCAGTGCCAAAAACTGGTCCTGGAGGAAGCTACTACATTAGCTACATAGCAATTCAGGGGGCTTGACAGCCTAGTTTTATATGCTACAATTTGTTTAACCTTTAAGTCACGACTTCGTGACTTTTTTTACGCAAGGAATTTAAATGACAAACGATTTAAAGTGGATGCTATCGTCAGATCAGCAGTATCCATATCAAGACGATAAGGCCATTGAATTGTGGTTTAAGGTTATGAAGTGGTTTAAACCAGATGTTGTTGATATTCTTGGAGACACAGACGATCAGGCATGCTACAGTAAGTATACAGAAGGTCGCTCTGCAGAATTTTTGAGAATGCATAAAGACGAAAATGGGCAAATGATTGTTCCACTTATGGAGCATGAGGCTAAAGGTGCTAGAGAATTTTATGAAAGAAATAGAAAAGTTGCTGGTAAAGATGCACAGCTTTTCTCAGCGCTTGGAAATCATGATATAAGAATTTTTAATTATGTAGATGCCAAGTTGCCAGACTATGTGAAGGCAGTGACCCCAGAGATGCTTTGGAAGTTAGATTCTTTGGGATATGATTATATTTATTATAATGAGTTGCCTAAGAAAAGATTTGGAGATATCCATGTACACCATGGTATGTCGATTGCAGCAGGCGGTGCAGTAAGAAAAGACATGGAAGATATGCAAGTTTCTTTGATTAGAGGACATTCTCACAGAATTGCTTCACATATGGTAACATATGAGCTTAGAAACAACGGTAAGGGAGAGACCCTTCGAGGATATGAGATTGGGCATATGTGTGACGAAAAGAGTGATGGAATGAAGTATACAACCCACCACGATTGGCAAAAGGGATTCGCTATTGCTCACATTGAAAATGGCAAGTATCCACATATTCAGATGGTTCACATATCTCCAAACTATACATGCGTTGTAGATGGAAAACTATTCTCGCTATGATGAAATGTCAAAGATGTAACGGTAGAGTTTTTGTTGATAGAGTATTCTCTCAAAAACTACACACTGAATTGTTCTGCATTCTTTGCGGTAAGCGATGGATGATCAATAAAGAAACGAATGCGTTTGGAAAATGGCTAGAAAAAACAGACAGGGACTACGCAAGAAATTCCTCTATTTCTTTTTGAACCAAAAGATTCATAAGGTAATAAAGGTAAGTCGTGCAAAAGACGAACTAATTGCTTGGTGCTATCCAGACAAAAAAAGAATACTATATTCTTATTCCGAAGTAGAAAAAAATATGGAAAAAGCTTATAGTCTTATAGAAGCTGGAAAAGTTTTAAATAGACATAGGGTAACAATAGAGGAATATATCCTGCAGGGCAAGATAAAGAAACCTCAAAAGGTTTATCCAATTAGTAATCCAGATAGCGAATGGTCTAGGTATATGCTTAGCGAATCGGACATATTGGACATACATCAGTATATTATTGATGCTGGGCGCACAAGGGATCTTCCTTCACGCTCAGAATTACAGGCTCTTCTCAAACACAATTTAATATTGTATACTAAGACCGTGGACGGAAGGTTTGTCCCCGTGTGGAAGGCGGAGTAGTGGAAAAAGGCAAGTCAGTTATCTGTGAGATATGTGGCAAGCAAATAGAAGTTCGTTGGGGCATATTTGCTCACGAAACTTTAACTAGGCATAAAAAGGCGGAACATAAATGACAACTAGAGTTAAGGTAGACCTTTCCTTTACTAGAAACCTAGGCAACTATGAAAGTATTAAGATTGGTATAGGCGTAGAGGATGATGTTAGATCTGGCGAAACTGCAACTACGGCTACTGAAAGAGTATATAAGTTTGTAGAAGAAAAGTTAATTGAAAAAACTCGTGAAGTAGAAAAGGAACTTAGCGGTGGCAAATGAGAAAGAGCCATACATTTTGATTGGCCTATATGAGTCGCTATATAAAGAGCGATATAATAAAAAGCCACGCATAAATAAGTTTCGTGAAAAGTGGGCCATGCAAGACGTAATAGATAGTGTAGGGTTTGATAGGGCTAAGGAGCTTTTGATATATTACTTTAAAACTAACAAGTCTGGTCATCCATTAAACTTCTTTTTCTATAATTTTGACAAGATTGATTATTTAAAGATAGAGATTGAAAAAGATATTAAAAACCGTCGTACTCTCAGGGAGGCGACTAAGAAGCTTGTAGAAGGCGGAGCAGAATGAATACAGAAGCAGAGTTAATATCTGCAGTATGCAAGAATAAAGACATAAGCACACTGCTTGCCGATAATGTTGATGATATATTTACATCGCATAAAGACATATGGGAAAGCCTAAAGTCTTATTACTATAAGTTTAAGGCAGTACCAGAAGTTGGCATCCTTGTCGAAAGATTTAAAGATTTTGAACCAGCACAAACTAAGGGTGAAACAGGATACTATCTAGATAAACTTAAGAATGAATATCTTTCTAGTAAACTAAAGTCTATTATTATTCAATCTGGATCTGCCCTAAAAGAAGATGCAGCAGCCCGTGTGCTTGCAGATATGCAAAGTAAGCTTGCTGGGCTAAGTAAGTTTACAAATAATGTTAGAGACGTAGACGTTACAGATGTTCAGGCTGCAGAAAACCATTTTCTTTCTGTTAAAGAACGCTCAGCAGCAATGGGTGGAAGTCCAGGAATTCTTACAGGATTCGATGCTATTGATAAAGCATATCCAACTGGTATGGCACCAGGGCATTTAATTGTTGCCATTGGTTGGCCAGGGCGTGGTAAGACTTGGTTTACTTCTTATCTTGCATGTAAGGCTTGGGAGCAAGGGTTTAAGCCAATGATTGTATCCCTTGAAATGTCTCCAGAGAATATGCGTGATCGTATTTATACCATGCTTGGCTCTGGACTATTTCGTGCAAGTGATTTTTCTAAAGGTGATATTAGCATAGATGACTTTAGGGCGTGGGGTACAAAAAGGTTTGCTGGAAAGAATAGTTTTATTTTAGTATCTAATGAAGGTACAGCAGAAGTAACGCCTGCAACAATTCAGGGAAAGATAGACCAACATAAGCCAGATTTGGTTATTTTAGATTATCATCAACTTTTTAATGATAATAAGAGAAGTCATTCTGAAGTAGAGCGTAACCGTAATATTTCTCGTGAATTTAAATTGTTAGCAGTATCAAACAATATACCAGTAATTGATATTACTGCTGCCACAGCAGATGATATTTCAGATCAAGAAAACCCTCCAATGATGAGCCAAGTAGCTTGGTCAAAGGCTATTGAATATGATGCTGATATGGCTATGGCTATTCATAGATATCCAGGAACCAATATGATTGAGGTTGTTTCAAGAAAAAACCGTCACGGTCAAGATTTTGATTTTTATCTAGACTGGGATATAAATCGTGGTGTCATTACCCCGATTTATGAGAACCTTCCAGAATTAAATAATGACTCATCGAAAAATTAAAAGATTTCAAATTGAGGTACAGTTTGATGATAACTCACGCCTAATAAGCATGAGGCCACAGTATGAAAACCTGCTAACACAGGACATGCGTGGAAAAGGATATGTTCGGGTGCTTGACATAGACCCTGCATTTTCGGTAGAATTCACAGGCGAGACATGGAAATTCTTAATGAGTATCCATGGAGTTTATGTCGGAAAGAAGAAGGCATGGCAATTAGAGGGTATAACACAAGGGAAATCGATACCACGCATTATACGCCAGCACATATCAAATCAATCCTAAAATCAATAGGGTTAGATATTGCTGGAGAAACTGGTAACGACTTTCTTTCATACTGCCCATTTCACTCTAATAGGCATACGCCAAGCTTTAGCGTAAGCAGAGAAAAGGGTGCATTCATATGCTTTAACCCATCTTGTGGAGAATCTGGCACACTTCAAGAACTAGTTAAAAGAGTTGCAAATAAAAATGACTTTGAGGCAATGCGATTTATTGCCACTAAAGAAACAGAAGTTATGGAAAACTTTGACGAGCTGCTGGCTGAAGCAATGGAAGATCGCCCAATATTTGAACAGTTTCCTGAAGATACGTTAGTAAAGCTTAATAGCGGCTTACTTAATAATCCTAAAGCAATTGAGTATTTTAAGTCTCGTGGAATAAACTCAGATGGAATAGATTATTTTTACTTAGGATACTCCGAAAATATGAATATGGTAACTGTGCCAGTACATAGTCCAGATGGTTTACCAATTGGTATAGTTGGCAGATCTATTGAAGGTAAAGAGTTTAAGAATAGCACTAACCTTCCAAAGAGCAAAACCTTATTTAATATTCACAGGGCCAAAAAAATTGGTGACCATGTGATTATAGTCGAGTCTAGCTTCGATGCAATCCGTGTGCATCAGGCTGGATTCCCAAACGTGGTTGCCACGCTTGGAGGATTTTTATCTTCAGAGCAACACCACTTGTTAAATAGACATTTTAATAAAATAACTATTTTAACAGACGCAGATTTGGCTGGCAGAGACTTAGGTAAGAGCATAGCCAATAAACTAAAATTCAAGGACCTCTTGTGGGGTTCGTATGAATATGGTAAGATATACCCACATGGTGCAAAAGATGCAGGCGATATGACCGATGAGGAAATAAAAACTTGTATAAAAAATGCTGTATCAGATCTAGAATACAGATCCTGGAGTTCATGATATAATGAAAAATACAGATGGATATATACCATCAAATAACGAGGAGAATAAATGAGTATAGTAAAGGGTCTAAAAGACCTAAACAAGGCTTTAGATAAGCCAACATATAGCGGCGACGAGAACAAGGGTCGCTGGTTTAAACTTGAAGATGGAGAGAGCATTAAAGTTCGCTTCCTTCAAGAGCTTGATCCAGATTCACCAAATTACGATCAAGCCCGTGGTTGTGGATTTATTGCTTTAGAGCATGTCAATCCAAAAGACTATCGTAAGAAGGCCTTAGACACAATGGAGTCAGAAGGTCGTGACTGGGCAAACGAACAACATCGCAAGGATCCAAAGGCTGGCTGGAAGGCTAGGACTCGCCTATATATTAATGTACTTGTCGATGATGGTAAAGAAGAGCCATATGTTGCAATCCTATCCCAAGGTACTAGCGGTAAAACAATTACACCTACCTTAATTGAATATGCTGGTGAAATGGGAAGCATCACAAACCTCATGTGGAGAATTAAGCGTAACGGTACAAAGACAGATACCAGTTACACAATTATCCCACTCGCAAAGGATGAAACTCCTTTCGATTTCTCAGGACTCGAATTGTTTGACCTTGAGAAAACTGCAGTTCGTCATGTTCCATATTCAGAGCAAGAAGCTTTTTATATGGGTCAAGGCAACAATGAAGAGCAGTCTTCAACTACGTCCAGTAGTGTAGACTGGTAATATAAAAGTAAAGGCGGAGAGTTAAGTGTCATTCACACATTTACATGTGCATAGTTACTATTCAGTCATGGATGGCCTTAACTCCCCAGCCGAACTTGTAAAAGCTGCAAAAGATGCAGGACAGACGGCTTTAGCAATTACAGATCATGGAACTTTAGGTTCTCATCGTGAAATGCAAATCGCTTGTGCGGAACAAGGAATAAAGCCAATACTTGGAGTTGAAGCGTACATATCTCCTACAGATAGATTTGATCGTTCCTCTAAAACAGATAAGTCAATTCAGGCTTACAACCATATAATTTTATTAGCTAAGAATAAAAAGGGTCTTGAAAATATAAACATCTTACAGGAGCTTGCTTGGAATGAAGGTTTTTATCACAAGCCCCGTATTGATAGGGAGGTCCTAAGAGAATATGCAGAAGGTATTATTGTTCTTTCTGGATGCCTTAATGGAATTATTAGTAAGGCTATTGAAAAAGGAAACTTTTCGGAAGCCAAACTTCTTCTTAAAGATTTTGTTAAAATCTTTGGCGAAGATTTTTATGTTGAGGTACAATCTCATAATCCGCCAGAAACAAACTCCAAGCTCTTAGAACTAGCAGATGAGTTAGGAATTAAGGCGGTGGCAACAGGTGACGCCCATTTTGCTAAAGAAGAAGATCGTATCCTAGAAGAGGCAATGCTTATTTTATCAACCTCTCCTAAGTCTGACAAAGAGGCTGACTTTGAAATGTCTCGTCAAATGAAGGATATGCTAGATAGATTTGATTATCTATACCCAGACCGAAAAATATCATTTAAAGACTATAATTTATTTATTCAAAGCAGGTCTGAAATTGAGGCTGACTTTAATAAGGCTGGCATATCCAGGACTGATATATATGAGAACACAATGGAGATAGCCAATAAAGTCTCAGAATACGATTTTAACAGGGGTTTAGATCTTCTCCCAGTGCCTAAGACCAATGCGGACGAGAAACTGTCTGAGATGGCCTTTGAGGGCCTTAAAAGGCTAAACCTGGACAAGGATGAGGTCTATATTGATAGGCTTAAAGAGGAGCTATCTGTAATTAAGGATAAAAGCTTTGCTTCATATTTCTTGGTTGTGGCCGATATGGTTAACTGGGCAAAGGACAACAGCATACTTGTAGGCCCAGGACGTGGTTCTGCTGCAGGATCGTTGGTTTGCTATTCCCTTGGTATTACAGATGTAGATCCTATAGAATATGATTTACTGTTTTTTAGATTTATTAATCCTGAGCGTAATGACTTTCCCGATATTGACACAGATTTTGAAGACCGTCGTCGTAAAGAGGTAAAAGATTATTTAAAGAAGAAGTTTAAGCATGTCGCCTCTATCTCTACATTTACTTATTTTAAAGACAAAGGTGTGATTAGAGATGCTGCTCGTGTATTTATGGTCCCTTTGTCTGACGTTAATCGTGCAATGAAGCAGATAGATACATTTGAAGACTACATGGAATCTCCAAATACAAAAGAGTTTAGGGTTAAATACCCAGAGGTAACATGGCTTGCAGAAAGACTACGTGGAAAAATTAGAAACGTTGGAGTCCATGCTGCTGGTGTAGTTGTTGCAAAAGATGACATTAGAAAATTTGCTCCTATTGAGTCTAGAGAAGATACACAAGATAAGGTATCTGGAAGAATCCCAGTGGTTGCATATGACATGGACACAGTCGCAGACATTGGGCTTATTAAGCTTGATGCACTAGGACTTAAAACTTTATCTGTGATTTCAGATACTTTAAAATCTATTAAGGATAGAACTGGAAAAGAAATTAATTTATCTAGTCTACCGCTTGACGATCCCAAAGTTTACAAGATGCTTGGTGAAGGATACACTAAGGGCGTGTTCCAGGCTGAAGCAACACCATATACTAATCTTTTAATTAAGATGGGTGTTGATAAGTTTGAAGATTTAGTTGCTTCAAACGCTTTGGTTAGACCAGGAGCAATGAATACTGTTGGAGCTTCTTATATTAAAAGAAAGCGTGGAGACGAAGCTGTTCAATATGTTCATCCAATTATGAAACCATTTACTGAAAACACATATGGAGTTATTATTTATCAAGAACAGGTTATGCAGGCCTGCGTACACCTTGGCGGAATGACTTGGTCTGAAGCAGATAAGGTCAGAAAGATTATTGGTAAAAAGAAAGATGCTAAAGAATTTGATCAATTTAAAGACAAATTTATTGAAGGCGCTGAGAAGAACATATCTAAGAAACAAGCACAACACCTCTGGCACGACTTCGAAGCCCACGCTGGATACTCGTTCAACAGGTCTCACGCTGTTGCTTACTCTATGCTTTCTTATTATACCGCTTGGCTTAAGTGTTATTATCCTTTGGAGTTTATATTCTCGATACTTAAAAACGAAGGAGACAAAGACGCCAGAACAGAATACTTAATTGAGGCAAAGCGGCTTGGGCTTAAAGTATTGTTGCCACATGTTAATGAATCAGATGTATATTTCTCTTTACAAAAAGAAGCAATTAGATTTGGATTGGGCGAGGTTAAGTTTATTTCCGACAGCATTGCAAATAAAATTATAGAGAAGAGGCCGTATAAAAATTATAATGACTTCATTGAGAAGGCTTCAAAAAAGGGGAGCGGGATTAATAGTAGGGCTGTATCTGCTCTTAATGCTATTGGCGGTGCTGCTTTTGATGACAATGAAAGAAGTGGTAAAGAAAAGGATAACTACTACGAATTCTTAGGAATTCCTACATTTAGTTTAGATCTTCCTCCAAGAATTAAGGCGCAGGCAAGACCGATATCCGAGTTTGACGATCTAGGATCTTTCGTAATGTTTGGTATGGTTAAGTCAATTAAACGTGGTAATGGCTGGGCAAGGGTTGAATTGGTTGATGAAACTGGATCTATTGGACTATTTCACAACGAACAAACAACTATTGAGCCAGGACAGATGTACTTTATTTTGGTTGGAGATAATAGAATTGCAAGCTACGTAAAGGTTGGCGATATTAATCCAGAATCTAAGGATGCGTTTGTAGAATATCTTTATAGAAAAGAATACGACATTGCTGAGAAAGAGCATATGGTCGTTAACTTTACTCCATATAAAACTAAAGCAGGTAAGACTATGGCCCATATTGTAATGTCCGACAAAGACAAGGTGCTTACCAGAGCAATTGTTTTTTCTAGCTTGTATAAAATTGCCCTAGCAAAAATGCGTGAGGGAATGAAATGTCAGGTAATACTTTCTAAATTAGACGATGGAACCCTGATGGTTAAGGAAATAAAATGACAGAGAATATCGAAGGCCTAATTACTTCAATAAGCATGAATAAAGTTTTGATTGCCATATTGGAGGAGCAAGGAAAAATTACTGTTCCAACTCTAAGATTTTTAGATGCTGGGGAAACAGAAAAAGAGTTAGTTATTGATTATGATGAGAACGGCCCATCATTTACTTTCAGCTTGAGGAATAAAATTGAGTCAGAGTGATAATTTATTAGAGTACGGACTAGATGCACTAGCCGCACTATTGCACGAAACAGCAAAAGAAAAGGGGTTTTGGGATGGAGAATATTCTCATGACAAAGTTGGAAACAAGCTTGCACTTGTACATTCAGAAATTACTGAAGTACTAGAAGCAATTAGAAAATCAAAGGGTAGCGAAGCTATTGTTGAAGAAATGGCAGACGTTATTATTAGATTGTTAGATGTATATGCAGCGATGCGTAATGAAGATCAAATTCTTCACAGCCTTGATGAAATTTTAGAGGCTAAAATAAATAAAAATAAAGAACGTCCAAGGCTTCACGGCAACCTATTTTAATGATATAATTAGTAGATAGAAGAAAGAGTATAATGGAAATCGTATTAGATGATATATTAGCAAAGCTAGACCCAAAAACTAGAGCAAGAGTACAGTCAGCAGTAGATGTTCATGTAGACAAGCAGCCTACACCAAGCATAGGTTTAAATCTAGCATTAAAAGGTGGGCTAGCCTACGGCAGGCAGATCTTGGTTTGGGGAAATAAGTCTGCTGGAAAATCTTCTTTCTGTTTACAGATGATTGCGCTGGCGCAAAAAGAAGGAAAGACGTGTGCTTGGATTGATGCAGAGCATTCATATGATCCAGCATGGGCAGAATTGTTAGGGGTAGATTCTGAAAAGCTAATCTACTCTCCAGCAAAAACAGTTAACGACATGGTAGATGTTGCAACTAAATTAATGGATGCAGAGGTAGACATGATTGTAGTTGATTCTATTTCAGCATTACTACCAGCCATCTATTTTGAAAAAGATGGAAATGAAATGAAAGATTTGCAAGACACTAAGCAAATCGGAGCAGAAGCAAAGGATATGACACATGCAGTTAAAATGCTTAACTATGCAAACAAGAATACGCTTCTTGTCCTTATCTCTCAACAACGTAATCAGTTCGGATCGATGCATGCAAGCCATATCCCAACAGGCGGGATGGCAGTTAAATTCTTCTCCTCTACAGTTATTAAACTATGGTCTTCAGAAGCTGAGGCTAATGCTATCAAGGCTGGCGTTAAGGTTGGCGACAAGATTATTGAACAACGTGTCGGACGCCCAGTAAACTGGATTATTGACTATAATAAGGTTGGTCCACCAAATTTATCTGGACAATATGATTTCTATTATCAGGGAGATGTTCTTGGCATAGATCTTATAGGAGAAACTTTAGACGTTGCCGAAATGTGTGGGGCAATAGAAAAGGGCGGAGCATGGTATACGGTTGATGGAGAAAGATTGCAGGGAAGAGCCAAAGCTGTTCAGTATTTACGTGATAACCCAAAGGTAGTTGAGAAACTCCAAAAGGAGATCAGTGCCAAATTTAAATGAGTTTATATCTAAACCAGAAAAAGTTATGCCTCCAGAATTAGAAAAAATGGGTGGCAAAAAACCATGTGGTAAATGTGATAAGGACTCCGAAGAATACTTTTGGAATGCAACAGATAGAACCATATCTTGGGAATGTCCAGATGGTCATAAAAATTCTTTTGTGGTGGGGTAATGTCGGAAAGATCTGAAGTAAAGCGTGATGGTGCAAAGGCTCAAAAAAATAGTGGGCGTGGAGACTATCAAAAAGGTGACGCTAAATGGAAGCAGTTCCTTGTAGACTATAAAGAAGCTTCTGCATCATTTACATTAAACAAACCAGTGTGGTCAAAGATTTGTACGGATACTTTTAAGGTTAGCAGGGATATGCATCCAGCACTTAAGATTATAATAGGAGAAGATTCTAAGGTAAGACTTGGAATTATTGAATGGGCGGTTCTAGAAGAACTGATCCAATTTTGGGAGGATAATAATGGGGTCAAATAACAAGATACCTTTTAATGAAACAGTTATTAAGAATGGCAGAATTGTCAGGCTTAGAAAAGACGGCACCGTAAAGGCGGATCTTGGCCCATACAAGACAAAGCAGACTAAGGCTAAGTAATGACAACTTTTCTATTAGGACTAATGTTAGGTTTTGTTGCTGGATACGGTTTAGGTTTATTCATAGACAAAATAGATAAAGGAATGAAAAATGGCAGAGGATAAAAATACGCTTGAGCTTATTAGCTCAATAACAGAATTTAATGATCTTCATGAGTACATGAAAGATGATCAGTTAGATAAAGCCTTGGCTATTGTTGTAAAGCTATTAATGAATCCAGATGTGCCGTCTTCTAAAGCCCCGTATTTAATTATAGAGCTTCAAGCAATGTCTACTAAATTTGCCATGCTAGCATCTCACTATTCAACAGTTGCAAAAGATAAGGCTGGAACAGTAAACAATAACAAGAAGAATATTTATTACTCAGCAAAGGAGTCCATAGACAAACTTGTAGATGCACTTAAGTATGTCGTTAGGTATAATTCATAATGGGTAGAGAAATTGTAAGTAATTTAAAGTTTAAGAAGTCTCTTGGTAAGTTTGACACAGAGTCATTTGCTAAAATGTTAAATGATGCATATTTAGACACTAAGCGTGGCGATCAAGTCACGACTAAGAATTCTTTTAGCCCCAGCCTTTTGGGATACGGGCATGGAAATTGTCCTAGGTATTGGTATTTAGCTTTTAGCGGGGTAATGTTTATTGATAACAATGATGCAATTGCTGTTGCTAATATGGCACAAGGTACTCAAGCTCACGAAAGAATCCAGAAGCTTGTGGCCAAAATGGGAGTTATGCGTCACGAAGAACTTGAAATTAAAAATGATTATCCACCTATCAGGGGATTTATTGATCTTGTATTAGACTGGGAAGGTGAAGAGGTAATCGGGGAAATCAAAACGGCAAAGCAGGAGGTCTGGGATGCCAGACAGTCTACTATGTCTCCTTCTCCAAACCACCTTCTTCAGCTGCTTACATATATGAAATTGAGAAAAGCAAAAGAAGGATTCTTCTTATATGAAAATAAAAATACGCAAGAAATACTTTTAATACCTATTGTCTTGAATGAAAAAAATAAACAAATTATAGAGGACTTGTTTGTTTGGATGTGTGAAGTTTATGATAACTTTAAAGATGGTGGACTTCCTATGAGACCATTTACAAAGTCTACTTATTCTTGTAAAAATTGTCCAGTTAAGAAAGAATGCTGGGACGGTCCACTTGGCGAGGTTCAGATATCTGCCTATGAGGTCGTAAAATAATGATCTGCGCTAATAAAGAATGTGCTAAAGAGTTTGAAGCTAAAACACATAATCAAAAGTATTGCACTGATGAATGCTGCCGTGTTGCAACAAATCGTAGAATTATGGAAAAGTATTATGAAAAAAAGGCAATTAGAAACGGTGCAAGGCGAGAATGTTTAAAGTGTAAGGGTGTGCTTAGTAGATATAATGAATCAGAAGTTTGTTCAGCATGTCAAAAAAGAATTAATTTAGAAAATAGAAATAAAATGCTAGGGAGAATAAATGAAATTAGCTGACCTAGTAAAAACTAAAGCCTCAAGAGTTCTAGGCATAGATGCCTCAACCAACTCAGTGGCCTTCTGTCTAATGGAAAACGATAAGCCTCTTAAATGGGGTAAAATAGAGTTTGTTGGTGCTAATATATATGAAAAAATTCATGATGCAAAGGTTAAAACCCACGCAATGCTTGAAGAATTAAAATCAGATTATATTGCTGTAGAAGGAGCAATACTTGTCAGATCGCCAGATGCTGTGATAAAATTGTCTTATGTTTATGGCGTGGTTATTGCTGAGCTTATGTCTACAGGAGCGCAGGTAATAACAATATCCCCATCATCTTGGCAGGCATATATAGGAAATAAAAATCCTACTAAAGATGAAAAGGCTGCTATAAGACTAAAGAATCCAGGTTATGCTGATTCATGGTATAAAACACAACTACGCAATATGCGTAAACAAAGGACTGTTGATTATTTTAATAATAAATACGGTCTATCATTAGATGATTTTGACGTTGCAGATGCATTTGGCATTGCACATTATTCGAACAGGGTGTTGACAGAAAGATGAATATATCTCCAAAATATAAAGACATTAAAGGTAATTATTATAAGGTCCTAGATAGCTTTTATACTTATGCTGGTGACGAAGATGATAAGTATGTGCAGCACTGTTTTAGAACTCAAGGCGTCTGGGATGACGAGCTAACAAATTTTATGATTCAGAATATCAAGCCTGGCTGGAAATGTTTAGATATCGGTTCAAATACAGGATACTTTGCAGAAGTAATGGCTAGATTGGCTGGGCCAACTGGATCCGTTATAGCGTTTGAACCAATTAAAAGATTGGTTGATGCCTATGAAGAAGGCAGAAAGTTAAATGATTATACAGATGTAGCCCCAATAGTAATGCACAATTTTGGCCTTTCAAATGAAACCAAAGATACAAATATTCATATTTTGCCATTTAATATTGGTGGATCAAGAATAAGCGATGAGCCTGGCTCTGGAGTTTATGAAAATGGTACAAAGTATCTATCTGAAACAGTTCATGTAAAAGCTTTAAAAGAAATTTATGATGAAACCCCAGACTTTATTAAAATAGATATTGAAAACCATGAAAAGTTTGCTTTTGAGGGTTTTAGTGAAAATACTTTAAGGTGTCCTCTTATTGTAATAGAGTTAGGGCAAGAACAACCAGTATCATTTTTAAATTATATAAATAAGAATTATGATTTAACTTATGTTAGTGGAGTAAAAGCTTATACATATGATATTATCGGGCATGATGTTATAAATATTGTTATGAGAAAAAAGTAATAGGAAAATTGTATGATGTGTGAACATGTGTATGTAGATCTAGGTCCTGGACCATGTGGAAGCTGCGGCCTTGAGTCACATAATATGGATTGGAAAAAACAAAATAAAATGATGAATCAATGGCATATAGATAATCCAGATGCTGAGTATGAAGGTTGGATGTCAATATGAAATTGTATCAAAGCAAGGATTGGCTATATAGAAGATATATAGTTCAAAAGAAAACTGTGACAGAAATTGCATTTGAGTGTAAGGTTTCTGCTATGACTATACAGAGATACTTAGAGAAGTTTGAACTAATAAGGAGGCGGTAATGTTAAAACCAGTATTTGAAGATGTAAAAGAGTTTAATTGCAGTGACTTATATTTAAGGTCAGTTGGTGCTCCAGCAGGCAGTAAAATATGGTCAGCCTGTCATGAAATAGCACATATGTTAATTGAAAAGAATATATCATATGGAAACTCAGCCCTAGAGCCTGCTAGAATATTTTCAACGGCGGACTCAACAGAGCAATTAAAGGTCCGCATTGACGATAAACTAAATAGAGTAAAGAACAACCAAGGCTTTGCAGGAGATAATGACATAGATGACCTTATAGGATATTTGGTTCTATATAAAATAGCTAGATCTCAGGTTGCTATTTCAGTCGACTAGAAGTATAATGGTTATCTATGGAAATTGAATTAGCAGACCATTATGACCGTATGAATACGGTTGTATCAGAATTACTAAAGGGTAGCACCCCAACACAAATTGCCACAATCACTGGATTTAAACGTGCAGAGGTTGTTGAGTTAATTGATGAGTGGAAAGACGTAGTTAAAAATGACACGGCTTCTAGAGACAGGGCCAAGGAGGCAATCTCTGGTGCTGACCAGCATTACGCAATGCTCATTAAAGAGGCCTGGAAGACCGTAGAGGACGCAGATCAGGCTGGGCAACTAAATGTTAAGGCTACCGCCCTAAAGCTTATAGCAGACATTGAGACCAAGAGAATCGGCATGCTACAAGAGGTTGGTCTATTGGATAATGTTGAGTTGGCGGAACAAATTGCTGAGACAGAAAGAAAGCAAGATATTCTAATTAATATATTAAGAGATATCTCTGCTGAATATCCAGAGGTAAGAAATCAAATTATGAAGAGACTTTCTCAGGTAACTAATGAGACTGAAGGCGTTGTCATGGAGAGTAACGTCACTATATTAAGAAATGTAAAGGAAGATGGAGTTTAATTTTTCTGACATTATTGACATGCTCGACGGAGAAGAATTCGACGAGAAGCCTGTTGATTTAAGAACTTTTGTTAAAAGCCCACAGTACTTGGGCTTACCAGAGTTGTCAGAATATCAGTATACTCTAATTGAAAAAAGCTCTCAAATTTATAAAGAAGCAACACTTATAAAGCTATTTGGCGAAGAAGAGGGAAGAAGAAAGTTTAAGCAGACTGCCAGCGAAGTTATTGCCCAACTGGGCAAAGGCTCTGGCAAAGATTATTGCTCTACAATTGCAGTATCGTATATAGTTTATCTACTGCTATGCCTTAAAGACCCAGCATCTTATTACGGAAAACCACCTGGAGACTCAATAGATATTATCAATATTGCTATTAACGCTCAACAGGCTAGCAACGTTTTCTTCAAAGGATTTAGAACCCGCATAGATAAGTCTCCTTGGTTTGTAGGAAAGTATAGCGAAAAAGCATCAGAAATTAAATTTAATAAAAATATTACAGTACACTCTGGCCACTCAGAAAGAGAAGCCTGGGAAGGATATAACGTAATTGTAGTTATCCTTGACGAAATCTCTGGATTCAGCATTGAAAATACAACTGGTCACGAGCAGGCAAAGACTGGTAGCGCAATATATGAAATGTATAGAGGATCAGTAGACTCTCGTTTCCCAGATTTCGGTAAGGTAATATTGCTATCTTTTCCTAGATATAAGAATGACTATATTCAACAGAGATATGCTGACGTTATAGCTGAAAAAGAAACCGTGGTTAGAACACACCATTTTAAGCTAGATGAGAACCTGCCAGATGGCACAGATGGCAACGAGTTTGATATTGAGTGGGAAGAAGATCACATTGTTTCTTATAAGTATCCGAAGGTATATGCCTTAAAGAGACCTACATGGGAAGTTAATCCTACCAGAAGTATTGATGACTTTAAAGTTGCATTCTACAGAGATGCGCCAGATGCGCTAGGCAGATTTGCATGCATGCCACCAGAAGCAATTGATGCATTCTTTAAGTCCAGAGAAAAAATTGAAAAAGCTTTTAACAACATGGCTTTGGCGGTAGATGAATTTGGAAGATTTGAATCTTGGTTTGCAGCAGACCCAGACAAAGAATATTTTATACACGTAGACCTTGCACAAAAGCATGACCATTGTGCTGTTTCTATGGCGCATGTTCAAAGATGGGTTAACGTTAAGGTGACAGATACATACTCTCAGCCAGCCCCTATTGTTGAAGTAGATGCAGTAAGATATTGGACTCCAACAGCAGACAAGTCGGTAGACTTTACAGAAGTAAAAGATTACATATTGTCTTTAAGAAGCGCTGGCTTTAATGTTAGACTATGTACCTTCGATAGATGGAACTCTCACGATATGATGCAGCAGTTAAAACAATATGGAATTAATACAGAGACGCTGTCTGTTGCAAAAAAACATTATGATGATATGGCGATGATTGTATCTGAAGACAGATTAACTGGTCCACACATACCCCTTCTTATTGATGAATTACTACAATTAAAAATTATGAGAGATAAAGTTGACCACCCAAGAAAGGGATCCAAGGACCTTGCTGACGCTGTCTGTGGATCTATTTATAATTCAATAAGCAGAACAAGGCGGACAAATAATGAAGAAGTTACTATACACACCTACGATTCTTTAAAGTGGGATAGAGAAGAAGAGAATAAGACTATTGTGACTAACATGATAAGGGCGCCAAGAATGCCACAGCAGTTGTCAGATGCACTAGATGGAATGGAAATAATATGAGCATATATCAGGAAAAAGCAAAAGAGTGTAAATGTTGTGGAAAGCATGTCCCGCTTCCAACCACACTAAAAGAATATAATGGGATCATGGTTTGCCCCACTACATTTTCAAATATTTTAGAATATAAAAGACTTTGGAAATCTTATGGGAAAAGGCCAATGGGCAGCGTAAGAAAACATTTTTCTGAATATGTCCAACAAATAGTAGAAACTACTATTGACAAAAATGAGGACGGCAGCTTACAATAGACTACTGGCAACAGTAGCTTAGTTGGTTAAAGCCCCGAACTCATAATTCGGTAATCGTAGGTTCAAGTCCTACCTGTTGCACAAATAGGAGTATAATTTATTTATGGGAGATGAAATGGACGAGGAAGACATGCAGAACCAGGAACTTCAGCACTATCTTGAAATTGGTGCTATTACCATGGAAGGCCTAGATGAAAATGGCGAGTTCATATTTGCTATTCAAGAAAAGGCAAAAGAGGTTGCTCCACAACTTTGGGAAGCGCACCATGAGTATGTTGATAAGTCTTTAATGAGGCTTTATGAACTAGATCTATTGCAGGTCGAGTATGACGAAAATCTTCAGGCAACATTTCATTTATCTGAAGAAGGAAAAATTTTAGCAAAAGAAATGGGGCTTGTCGACATAGACATGCCTGACGTTCCAAATAACTAGGAGGATACAATGCCTTGGGAAGTAAAAAGAAATGTGGCTGGTTGTACTGGCTACGCAGTAGTTAAGCAAGACACTGGTGAGCTGGTAGGTTGCCACGCTGGAGAAACAGCGGCTATGGCACAGGTAAGAGCTCTTTATGCGTCTGAAGCAGATGCAGAAAAGATGAAGGAAAAAAACAAGCCAATTTTTTAATTGGCAAACAAATAGTTTTTTTGATATAATATATATGGGTCGCCACAAGGGGCCCATATATTAATTTATTCGCTTAAAGGAGGAATAAAATGGTAACACATTTTACATTGGATCTTTTTAAGGATCCATTTTTTATTGGCTTCAACGATATGTTTGATCGCCTAAACTCAGTACACACAACAGCATCACATCAATCATACCCACCTTACAATATTGTAAAGGTAGAGGATGACGTATTTCGTGTCGACCTAGCTTTGGCTGGCTTTGACAAAAAGGACGTTGATGTATCTGTAGATAACGGAACCCTTGTTATTAAGGGAGAGGTTTCTGTAGAAGATTCTGGTGAGGCAATTCATAAAGGAATTGCTGCCCGTAAATTCACACGCACATTTGCGCTTGGTGAGTATATGGAAGTCACCTCTGCTGAGTTAAAAAATGGACTTTTGTCTGTTACGGTTGAAAAAATTGTACCTGAAGACAAAAAGCCAAAAACAATTAAAATCAAATAAATAGTATAATAGTAGTCTGCCCCCCGTCACTGGGGAGTCGCAGACTATGCGGGTCGCTACCCGTGGATACACCTGAGCATGTGTATAAACTGCTCCTTTAATTTAAGGAGAGTTATGTACGAGTATCGTATTAAAAAGATTACTAATGTCGTAGATGGAGATACCATAGATGTCGATATAGATCTAGGTTTTAGCATATCGTATTCTCAAAGAGTTAGGTTAGCTGGAATTGATACCCCAGAATCTAGAACAACAGATAAATTTGAAAAAACTTTAGGGATTGAATCAAAAGAGTACCTTAAGAAAAGCTTAAAAGATGCTACAGAGATTGTTATAAAAACAGAAAAGCCAGATTCGTCTGAAAAGTATGGAAGAATTTTAGGCTGGGTATATGTTAATGGAAACACAAAGTCTGTTAATGAAATGATGATTGATGATGGCTATGCTTGGGGATACATGGGTGAAACTAAGGTTAAAGACTTCCCAGCCCTTGCAGAGAAGAGAAAAAAGAGCGGTAAGTAATGCCAATATACGAGTACAAGTGTGACTGTTCTCCAGACAAGATAGTATCTAAAGAAAGATCTATAACCTCAGTTGAACCTAGCTATCTATGTGTAAGTTGCGGTAAAAGATTACAAAGACACTTCACACCGTTTGGAATACAGTTTAAGGGTAATGGATTTTATAAAACAGATAACTCAAAGTAGTTAACTAATCTAATTTATTACGTTTTGCATGATATAATTAATAAGTAAGCAAAGATATTGCATTACTCAGGAGATACCTAGTTGACTAGAAAGTTAAAGTACTTTTTAACCAGCCTTTTTGTAATTGGCTGGCTTTTCCTTTTTAGTCCTAATTTTGCCAATGCTAATGAGCCTCCAGCGCCTTCAGAGCAGGTTGTAGTAAGCCCCGCACAACAAGCAGTTAACACAGCTCTTGCCACCGCAACTACAGAAGTAGCACAAGCAGTGGCAGCATCAGAGACAGCCACTTCTACAACAGCAACAGCGGTACAGGCTGTGACAACATCTAATACAGAAGTTGCTCAAGCAAACACAGCGGTAGCTGCAGCCGTAGCAGCAGTTGCAGAAGTTGCAAATACATCAACGGTTGTGGCAGAAGCAACAACAGTAGTTAGCAATGTAACATCGGCGGTAACGGCAGTAACAACAGCAGTTGAGGCAATTCCTGTAAATGCAACAACAGCAAATACAGAGGTAGCAGCTGCTCAAACAGCAGTTGAATCAGCAACTACAGTAGTAACAGCCGCAACAGAGACAGTTTTATCAGCATCCAACACTTTGTCAACAACACCTCTTACTACAGTTGCAGAGGTAGCAACAGCAGTTTCAACAGAGGCGGCACAAGCACAAACAGCATCTACCGCTATACAAAATGCAAATACTCAAATACAGGAGGCAAACACTGCAATAACGGCAGCAACCACGGCAGTAGCGGCGGTAGCTCCTGCACGGACAGAGGCTCAAACACAATTAACTCAAGCAAACGTAGCAATTAATAACGCTCAAGACGCAGTCAACGCCCTTGCAGCAACTATCGGCACAACTACAAATGTTTTATCTAATGTCGATGACGCTGGCGTTCGAATGAACCTTCCCTTTAATTTACAGATGGGTGGAGTAACATATAACAATGTTTTTGTAGGTTCTAATGCAACAATTACTTTTGGGGTAAATGAAGGTGGAACATATCACACTACACCTAATGCTCCTTCTATATCTATAGCAGGCTGGGACTGGACTACATGGAGTAATGGGTCTGGAATCACATACTCAACAACTACTAATACACTGAGTGTTGCTTGGGATCTTAGAGTTTATCCTTTAACTACCGCCGAGACACAAATGACTCAAGTTAGATTTAACGCAGACGTTAATCCATCTAATGGAGCATGGCAGGCAGATGTTAATGTTACTGGACCAATACCAAATGGTGCTAGATTTAATATAAGAGAAACAGCAGGCGGAGCAATAACACCTATTATTGATACTAATTCAGGTCCTGGATTTAATGGGACAATAAGTCAAGGACCAGCCTTTACTCCTACACCTGATCCAGATAATGCAACAGTATTGGCAGCAATTGATACAGCAAACGCACAAATTGCTACATTAAACTCAGCAATTACAACAGTTGTTGCAACAAATACAGCAAACATAAATACAGTTATTGCACCTATTGCAACTGTTTCGCAAAATACCGTAACTGCATTAACAACAGCTAATACAGAATTAAATTCAAAAGTAGCAAATCTTGCAATTGTTTCAACTGCAGTGGAAAAAGTAACTACTGCACCTACAATAATCTCACAAGCACAATCAATAATTAATGCCGTTCCTGAGCCAGCGCCTGCTCCAGCTCCTACTCCACCCGCACCAGTTGAACCACCCGCACCAGTTGAACCACCCGCACCAGTTGAACCACCCGCACCAGTTGAACCACCCGCACCAGTTGAACCACCCGCACCAG
>Ga0129333_10000123_pt1 | contig 50440 bp, 43 predicted proteins | sample CPB6_08_DNA_FD_94474 | JGI IMG/M metagenome (GOLD analysis project Ga0129333, IMG submission 94474) | Freshwater to marine salinity gradient microbial communities from Chesapeake Bay, USA - CPBay_Sum_0.6_0.8_DNA | ecosystem: Environmental > Aquatic > Marine > Coastal | place: USA: Chesapeake... | reverse complement strand
TGCGAGTGGCAATTGGGGCAGATTAGACATACATTTGATGGTTGATTGTTTTCTGCATTTCCGTCTTTGTGTTCAAGTTCTAAAACTAGAGGAAGATTATTCCAGTTTGATATTCCACAGGAACTACAAGACGGATTCTCATTGAGTAGATGTTTTTTTATGGTTTGGGTTGAGATTGATTTATCACCATTCAGCCAAGAGTCTATTCTTACTTTGAGTTGGTGTTTGTGTTGACAAGCATTGGAACAATACTTACCAAGAGATGCGGCGGGTTTGTATTTAAAGGAACTTTGACAACACACACAGACTGATTCTTTCATTGGTAGACCTCCTAGTAATATATAGGAGTGGTCTACCTTTAAAGCCACCACTGAGAATCGAACTCAGATTTGATGATTACAAATCAACGGTAATAGCCTTTATACTATGGCGGCTTGAATGGTTGCGGAGGGACTCGAACCCCCGAAGACTATGTCAGCAGATTTACAGTCTGCCCTCGTTGCCACTTGAGTACACAACCAAGTTGTCCGACCTAGATTCGAACTAGGACAAAGAGAACCAGAATCTCTTGTGCTACCGTTACACAATCGGACAATAAATGCAATCTCATGACCGTTGCAAGTCCAACGGGCATTGAAGGGTAGTAGCCTCATGAGATTGCAAAAGCGTAGTGAGGGACTTGAACCCTTTCTCAATTGCAATATACATTGCAATCCTAGATGAGCCTCCGAGTGCGCTACTCGACTGATACTACGCATGAAAGCGAACGATGGGATTCGAACCCACGACCATCGGTTTGGAAAACCGAGACTCTACCGCTGAGTTACATTCGCACCAAAGCGCGTGATTCGCAGAATTGCGCGCCCCTCTGCTGTCACTTGTGGGTAGGGTAGACAGACACCCCTCTACTCACTTGCTCTTCTGCTTCTTGCAGCAGTCAAGTTCGCGATGAATGTCATCGATCTGACGCTGAAGCCCATCCGTGACGCTGTCGATGTGACGGTACACGCTGTCACGCTCATTGAACTCGACCTCGTTGCTTCCCTTCGTGTAGAAGTAGATGGCAAGGGAGCCAAGACCAACGATGAGGCAGAAGTTCGCCTTCATCTGTGCATTCGCGATCTCAGGGAAGAGGAACGAGAAGGCAACAAAGCCGAGTGCGGACAGGACTGCAACGCTCTTGAACACGCTATTCTTGTCAAACATGTCATAATCTCCATGGATCACACTTGAAACCGAGCAAGAGACTGATCCAAGCCATCTCGCTCACAATACGCCGTCTAGGATTCGAACCTAGTCTTACCTGGTTATAAATCAGGCTGAGGATGCCAAGACCTCCCACGGCGCGTTCTTGACTCCTTAACTATACGACATCATCGGTCGGTGTCAATGCATCCCATGAATGAATCTTTGAAACATCCGAAGAATCTTTCTTGAACAGAATCTTACCCTTCTTGTTGCTGACATGCCCATTCTCGTTCTTGTCGAGATAGTTGGACTTCTGCCGATCCTCATCATGCCCGAGTCGGTAGTTGATGCAATAGACATCAAGTTTGTTGGGATCTAAAGTTGCAATGATGGCTTTTGCCATCTTCGCGGCTTCTTCCTCAGTATAGGGAAGAGGAATGTCGATGTGAAGGCGAAACATTCAGACCACCTCCGTTGCGGGTGCGGTGGTTGTGGTGACTGTCTCTTCCTTCTCCTTTCCGTTGATCTCCCATATGTACGCAGGACCAGTCCAGTGGACATTCTTCAGACCGTTGTTCTCGTCAAAGATGTTTCCACGGATGTGATTGAGGGAGGGAGCCTTCCAACTCGCACTGCGGAAGATATCGCCGCTGCGCTTGTCGATGAAGCCCCATGCAGTCTTCTGCTTGGTGCCGTTGGGCGACTCGCTTGTAAGAACGACACGCACATACTTGTATCCCTCCTCATAGGAGACCTCCCATACGCTCGTACCCTGCGGGGTCTGAATGTTGGCGGTCTTGTCTGCCACGATCTGCTTGAGGGAACTCATGAAGGTTCCGAATGCTGCCACGAATGTATGATCTAGACTCATCTTCATTGTCATCTCCTTTAAATGCACGAACTTCCTATCTATGCTCTCTGCACGAAGACAAATATAGAATGTCCCCAAACGAAGTCAAGTAGTTTGTCAACAGATTCTTTGACGGTTGAAAGTTTCCTTTGATGAACTTGCTTGACTCCTGTTTCCTTGCGAGTATTCTTACATCGTCGTGTGCAAGAGAGCAGTCCAAAGTTTCTTTTGGATTCGAAAAGAATGTTACGGTGGAGTCTTCAATGCCCGATCTAGATAGTGTGTCCCAGTTGATCAGGGAATAAACTAAGATGATCCTGGAACCCGCGAAACATCAGAAGTTGATCTCGTTTGCCTATGAGAAGTGCATGGAGATTCCACGCCGCAAGAAGCATTGCAGCATCATCATGCACAAGAACAAGATTCTTGCCGTTGGCATCAATAGATTCAAGACGCACCCGCTTGCCGTCAAGCACGGCTACCTGTTTGGGGAAGTGCATTCTGAACTTGATGCATTCCTCAAGTGTGATCGCAGGGATGGGCTTGAGTTGTGGAACTTTAGGTTCAACTCATTCGGGCAGATGCGCATATCTCGCCCTTGTCCCAAGTGCATGCCTTGGTGTGGCAAGGTGTTTGATCGCATCTGCTACACGATGGACGATGGCATTCATGAGTTCGACATGAACATCATGTCAGGGACAGCCTAAACCCGCTTCCATTGTAACCCGAATCCATGTCGATTCCTGTTCCTCGCGATGCCGTCACGGGACCGACGAAAGTTGCACTGTTGTTGTTGCTCACATTTGCCACGGTATTGTTCGTGGGTGCGATTATTGGTGGTGCGGTCTTGAGTGCTGCATTCTCTGCCGCCGAGGATGGAATATCCATCGGTGCCGTTGACATTCCTTCTCCCGATGAGAGTGGAACGGTTGCTGGCGGTGGTGGAGCCATCGATGCAGCAGGAGTGCTTATCACGGGTGCGCTGCTTGGAGTCTCTGCATTGAGGGGGTCGGTTGTTTGATCTCCTGTTTTCTGTGCTTCGGCAGCAGCATCTGCTTTTGCTTCTGCCTTTCCATCAGCCGAATCGCCATCAATTGCAACAAGATTGCCGATTCCTGGTATCGACTCAACGAAATCATAGATTCCTCTTGGTCCAATCGCCTCTGCAAGAGCCTCGCCTACCTTCTCACCGACCCATCCTCCACCGAATGTTCCTAGAATAGTTCCTATTCCTGGAATAGGCAGCAGTGAACCAAGCGCACCACCACCGATTGATCCGATTGCACTACCAAGAACTGCACCGAGTTCCTTTCCTATTGCTTCCTTCTTTTCATCAATCGATAATGACACATCATTTGCAATGCTCCGTATGTTCAATGCACCAATGACACCAGAGATGGCTGCACTGAGACCAGGCACGCTTGTCAGACCCTTGAGCAACTTACCAGCATTCTTTGATACGAAACCTGTGATTGCCTTTGTTGGATTCAGTTTGGTGGCAGTGTCCTTGACTGCATTGAAAGCCCTGCTGAGGAATCCTCCTCCACTTCTGGCTCTTGATGCCAGCAAGTCAGATCCCACTGCCTTCACTGCACCAAGTGCCTTGCCTCCATAACCAGCGATTGCGCTTCCTGCGCGGGCGATGGCACCGCCAGTTGCCCTTGCACCCTTTGCAATCTCTCCACCTGCCTGTGCGAATGTTTTTCCTGCGGCTGATCCTGCTATTGCCGAGCCAATTGCTCTTCCCGCACCACCGATCATCCTACCTGCACCCGAGACCACACCCTTCAATCGACCACCCAAGCCACCCGCTCCTCCTAAGCCACCGCCACCAAGAAGTTTTCCAATGAGCATGCCACCAATGTACTTGGCGAACAGATCGGATATGAGACTTCCAAGACCTGATAAAGCGGATAGTACACTGCCGAATAAACTATTACTGCTATCTTCCTCTTTGCCTCTCAGACTACCGAATAGTTTGCTGAAGAATCCCTGCTGTCTTTCCTCTGCCTCAAGTTGATCCTCGTCGTCCTCGCGCTCCCTCTCGTCCATCGCTTCCTGTCTTGCAAGTTCTCTTTCATCATTTGGAGTAGGAACATCTGCAAGAGTCAGGTTTCCTGGATCGCCATCAGGATCAAGAATTTCAGATGATCCTGCCATGTTTGAGGCATAGTTACCACCAACGGAGAAAACTCCCATTCCACCAGCCGTGAGCGCATTCTTGATGTCGGTGAGAATGATCTCCATTCTCTCAAGGAGGAACCAAGCATCGGTATCTGGCTTGACGAAGACTGGAACTCCGCTGTCTTGATACTCATTGACATAAAGATCGCGTATTTCACCGAGCGCGCCGCGATCATATTTTCTTGCTTCCTTCTCCGCAATCTCATCCTTGGTGAGTTTTCTTCCTGTGTTCGGATCTCTTCCCTTTTGCTCATACATCTCGCGTCTCTTCAAGTCCGCTCTTTCGCTCAATACACCAGAACCAGGAATAAGCCTAAGAAGAGTCCTTGAGAATAATGCTGATTGTGCCTGTAGGAAAGCAGCCGATGAGCGAGTTCCTATTGATTCTCTCACGCTGAATGGTTGATATGATGCCCCAAACTGTGGGGGCTGTTGGTTTGGATTTGGATTTGGTAGAGCCATCTCTATCTTGCTCTCTGCTGCTTCATGCGCTCATTCTCTTCCTTGATATGCCTGGAGAGAAGCGTGACATATATCTCTCTTTCCCACGGAAACATGTTTTCTAACTCCGTCAGCGAATACTTGTAGTGATGCATCATGGCGAAATTCGTCTGATACATGTTTGCAAGATTATCGTGGCAGAGCATCAGGTAAAAAAATCTTGCAACCCTCTGAAGTCAACCTTGAACTCATGCTGGCATCCGATGCACTTGCAGTCTATCTGCTTGTTCAGATAAGGCAGACTTTCATAGAACTTTGCTATTTTCTCAAACTGCTCTGCACTCATGGAAAGGATGAATTCATTGATCTCGTCGGCAGTGAAGTCCTTTCTTGTGTATGTGGTTTCGTTGTCGAACACCATTTCAATTGAGTCACAGATGAACTTAAATGCCTCGTCTGTGTTTATCTTCTTTGGATCGGGCTTTCTATCTGATAAGGACGGGTACTTCAGAATGATGCCAAGATTCTCGTTCAACATTATCTTGTTGCTCGCTTGCTCAGGAAACACCACTTCAATCGTGTCTATCTGAACAGATACATCGTTTCTTACATTGCATTTCGGGCATTTGATGCGAACATCGACATTCTCTCCGACAGACTTTGCCCTCAACTGTGCGAAAATATACTCGACATCGAACATCGGCATGGTATCGATGTTATCGATTCCATCCACGCAACTTACGATTATGTCACACATCGCGCGAAGGACATCTGCATCATTCTTTCCTTCCATTGCCATCATGAGAACCTTCTGTTCCTTCATGAGGAACGGTCTAAAGGTCACTTTCTTCTTGCTAGAAGGAATAGTAAGTTGATATTTTGGTGTTGCGATCTTCGGTAGTGGCATGATTTACTCCATGTTATTGTTGTTCAAGTATAAAGTTCAAGTCGCCCATTGTCTGCTTGAATCCCTGTTGATCTATGTCTTGCTTTCTTATCTGTTCGTTTATGAGATCGCTTGTGGATCTTGTTGGTTCAGATACTCCGCGATCTCGTCTTGGATCGTACCAGAAGTTTACCTTTCCAATCGTCTGATACTCGGAGAAAGACAATGTGACATTGATTGTCGATATCTGATCCGATGAATCCGTGGAAAGTTCCATTTCTCCAACTGCCTTGCAGAATACATTGTACAACTCGACGGCATATACCTTGTTGTCGCGCCGATCAAGTTGATAGATTCTCATCGTTGTCCTGTACTTGTCGGGATATTGCAAGTCGCCAGACAGCGGAGATATGATCGATCCCATCCACCCTTCAAAGAAGTCGCGCTCAAACATATCCTCACCGACACGAAACACCATGGAAAGTTCATTCGCATAGTTTGCCTCATAGGCATACTCAATGGGAGGACCGTAGATTTTATATGGTTGGGATTGAATCGATCTGCCTGGAATGGATGTATTCATGCAGTTTCTGTTGAGTCTTTCGTTTACCAATGTACCCAATCCATGTATGTCAAATGCAAAACGAGTTGGTCTTGCATACATTCCCATGTTCTTGATATGGGCTATCTGCCGACTGATGTTGCTGGTGAACCGATCTCGGTTCTTGTAGCCACCGACATCTGCCTCCCTCTGAGCAAAGAAAGAGTTGATTTCCTCATTCAGCCGATTCTGACGCATCTCTTCATAGAGAGCGGTATCGCGAATACTAGCCCGTTCATCATTGGCTCTGGCAAGTGCTTCCGCCTCTTCCTTGCCTCTGGTGTTTGCTGAGGTATTGAATAGTGAACTTAGGAAGTCTGCCATTAGAGAGGTATGCCTTTCTTTCTCATTCTACGGATGGAGTCTTTCCACACGCGCGCGGGCTTCTGTCCTATGAACTGATAAGTTGGCAGGAAGATCATCTTTATCCAGTGTTCTGGTGGTATCATCAATGCTCTTCCTCTGATATTGTCGTATTTGTACCTACGGATGCAGACCCTAGAATATCTATTTCGCGGAAGTTCCAACTTGTTCATGTTGAGACCGATTATTCTACTGTCAGGATTGGTTTCATTTCCACTCAGCAAGGTCATCAGGTTGGTGAGCAGAACCCATCTTCTTCTTGGATCAAGGTAGTGAAGATTGATTCCAAGTATCGATGTAAGGGAGTCAGATTCATCGATCATTCGCAAGATGAGCGGGAACTTGTCCCAATAGTCGAGCCTGTCGGATTCTGGCTCATACATGAAGGTATACATCATGCCAGGCTTTCTTTGCTTTGAGAGATAGTCCTTCATGCTGTTGTTGAGTATCTGCCTCTTTGCCTTCTGATCGAACTGATTTGCCTTTGTGATCTGCTGATATGCCTCCACGGCAAAGTTCTCAAAGAACTCAAGTGCCTCTTCGGATTTCTCGTCATTTGGATCGTCTAGTTCTCGTTGCTGTATATTGTTCAGTGCTTCAAATATACCCTTGAGATCCCGCACTGCCGTTGGATCTTGCTGTTCTTCTCTGAATAGGTTGATCGGATTGAACATCAGTTTTTTATTCCTAGATCGTTTTCAGTCAAGACCACGAATTTCCACCCTCGGTCGTTGGCATATCTTCTGGCATATTCCCATTTGTTCTGATTCTTCACATAGTCCATTGACTCATAGATGAAACTCTTGGATTTCCTTTTGGGTTGCTTTGGTGGCTTGGTCTTCTTCTCGGGCTTGATCTCAACAAGGTAGGTCTGTAGGTTTCCCGTCTTTTCCTTGACCACGATGCGGAAGTCTATGAAATACCTATGCATCCTGCCATCAAGATCGTACCGATATGGAACAATCGTGGTCTCGCTAGACCATTCCACTATGGAATCCTTCAAATCGCAATAATCCATGAACTTCCTCTCCCATGAACTGCGATAAATAATCTGAGTGGGATTCCCCCGATACTTCTTCGGGTTCTTTGGCGTGAACACGCCTTGCAGATACTTTTTCTCTCTAGCCATAGCAGCACCAACATGAACGATAAAATCTATACAGAGAATCAGACGATTCCTACACAACTTGAGTTTCCGCTAGTGGCGGCTGTAGGAAATCAAATAAAGAAGCCATACGAGCAGGATCGTGTCCTACAAGACATGATATTGTCTACTCGAAAGAGGGGGCAGTTTAACGATGCCACCGTCAATGATCCAAACCTAAGCGAGATAGACTTCAAGGCACAGAATGATTTTCTGGACATACCTGCATTTCTTGCATATCCGCAGGATCTTGGTAGGAACAGAAGATATCACCACTTCATAGTATTCAATATTTATCAAGGTGAGTCTGATTCTGTTCGACTAAAGCAAAGGGAACTAAATCAGGTGTCCAGTGCTTTCTTGGCAAAGGGAGACAGTGGATTGGGGAGTCAGTCTGGTTCTGAAGAGGCATTTAGAGAAGCACAGGTTCTTCTTGCACAGGCAGGGTTTCAAGGTGAGCAGTTGAATGAACTCGCCAGGCTTTATTCATCAAGTGTTGGAGAACTAAGAACTGCTGATGGTGTGGTCTCAGATGAAAGAATAAATGCAATTGAGGAAGTTTTCGTGGGTAGGTTGCAAGCAGCAGCACGGGAAAAAGCAGAGGCTGGAGATGGTGATCTTTCCACAGGAGAGGTGTTGTCTTCTTTGTATGATGCAGCAGGATCTTTTGCAGGTGATGTCGGTGGTTACTTGCAGTCACTCATACAGGAGACTACCAGAGACTATCTTGATCCAGCAAATCAGCAAGCAGAGAATGAGAACCAAGTCGGAATATCAGGCAAGAGGGTGAACCGAGCAAAGAAGGATAGGAACATACTTCTAGCAAACCGTAGATTCAACTTTGCAAACAAGAAGTCAAAAGACACCATCTGTCTGTACATGCCACAAAAAATCACCATAAATGATGCCCTTGTCTACAATGAAGAAGAGATGGGAATGACAAAGCAGTTGCTTGATGCCCTAGCAACCAAGCGTGGTGGTGTTTCGGGAATCGTTGAGAAGGCAGGAACTAGCAAATTTGCTGATGCAGTCAATGAACTTGGCAGCAGAGTTGGAGTTGACAATGTCAATGTTCAGGGGTTGAGAAATGCATCAACCAGAAGTGCATCAAATCCAAGGCGAGAAGCCATGTTTAAGGATGTAAGTCTGAGAAATCACTCTTTCTCTTTTCAGTTTGCTCCAAAGAACGCGGAGGAAGCAGAGACAGTTCTCAACATCATAAGAATGCTTCGCTATCATGCCTATCCAGGTCTTCTTGGTGGCGGTGGACATTTTTTCACATTCCCTGCCGAGTTCCAAGCGACATTCTATACGATTGCTCCTGATGGCATGGTATTGGTCAACGACAATCTTCCTAAACTTCCAAGACTTGCCCTAGCATCAATCTCAGTTGATTACTCAGACGCTGGTGACTTCAAGACATTCGTGGACGGCAAGCCAGCATTCATCCGACTAGACCTTGGGTTCCAGGAAATGGAACAACTCACAAGCGAACACATCATTCACGGATACTAATCCATGTACGACAAGTTACCAAGAGTAAGATACATCACCCCACAGGGATACAAAGAAGTATCCGACATAACCACAACCTTCAGAGTAACGCAAAAGGTGATTGAGGAAGGTGCCTATCCGATAGATGTCTCAATACCAGAGACAGATCGACCAGAGGTATTTGCACACCGTGTCTATGGCAATCCTAGACTGCATTGGGTGATACTAAACCTCAACAACAAGGTGAACCCCTTCTATGAGTGGGTTCTCAGCCCACAGGCATTCGAGAACTACATGGAGGAAAAATATCCTGGGTACACTCTGTTCTTAACAGACATATCTGGTCTTAGGGGATTTACTGGTTCGTTTAGGACAAACGACATTGTCTTCTCGACGGGATCGACTCTTGCATCGGCACAACCGTCTATTTCTGACTCTCTTAAGAATGCAAGAGTTGTTTCCTATGATCCTGTCTATTGCCGACTGGTGATTGAGTTCACGCAGAAAACCGCATGGGTTCCCGTGGAAGGGGAGTATGTGGCGGGGCAGAATACGGATGTTCTTGGAAACAAGACATACTATGTGGCAAGAATCGGCAAAGTTCTTGAGTCTCAGTTTGCTGCACACCATTTTGTAAACTCCGATGGGGAGACTCTTGATCCGAGGATACCCATACAATATCACAATAAGTTCATGGAGACCTCTGACTTTGGATTTACCTTTGGGGCTACTCCTCTTGGAAGATACATCATTGAGGACTTCGGAAACTACACTGTGACGAACAGGGAGCATGAGATCGCGGTGAATGATCAGAACAGAAACATAACCATGGTCTCAAAATCATACTTGAACAACATTGAACGAGATGTGGAGTTGCTGTTGAATGGCTGAAAGCAATACAGAACAGAAATCATATAGCGACAATGGCTATGATCTATCGCGATTGGAAATACGATCAAACCAAGGTGGAGATTCCATCGATATTCGAAATCAGTTCGTGGAGATCGTCATTTATGAAAGCATAGATGACGACAAACTGGTTGGAGAGATACTTCTCTTGGACGGGTTGAACTTCGCTGAGACTGTTCCCATCGTGGGAAACGAAACAGTATTCATTTCCTACAAGACTCTTGGTTCCGACTCAAACTATGTCGAGATCGTCGGTCGTGTCACAGCAGTTCTTGGAAAGGCAAGGACTGAGAACGAAAAGGTGGAGGTTTACAAACTACAGTTTGTCTCATCTGCCACCTTCTCAAGCAGACTCAAGAGACTGAGTTCCTCATACAGCGGAACCGTGTCAGATATCATAAGGCAGATATTCGAACAGAGTTTTGGAAGCAACCCAAGCAAACTCAAGACTGTAAACCCAACTCAGGGAAAGCACAAGTTCATCATTCCATACTGGTCTCCTATCTTCACCGCCAAGTGGCTTGCTGCAAGGGCATACTTCGGGGAGGCATCGTACTTTGTCTTCTATGAGGATGTAGATGGGTTTCATCTGCGAGACATGCTGAGTGCCTCGCGTAAGCCAGTTGTCATGACCTATCGTGTTGAGCCAGTTAGCGCACTGAACATTTCTGATGTCAACTCTTACATGAAGAGAGTTCAGTCATATTCAATCACATCTTACTTTGATCGTCTCAGTGAGGTTGCTGGTGGAATGCACTCAGGAACTCTGCACACGCATGACATCACGACAAAGCAGATAAACACATATACGATGGATTATGATGAACTGTTCGACACTACCCCACACATGAACAAGCATCCATTGTTCCCCAGAAGGAACACCGAGTTGCGAAACAGCATACAGTCGTTCAGAAACTTTGTCCCTGTTCAGTTGGGAAAGCATGACTCGGTTCGCGACAATGAGGTTCCTGAGAAGTTCTATCTGAACAAGAGAAGCATGTCAAAGCAGTTCTCCACGAACAGGGTAACTATTCAAGTTCCTGGAAACTCTACTCTGCGGCTTCTTGATACGATTGAGTTCGTCATTCCAAAGTTCGGCTACATGATGCTTGGCGAAGAGGAATGGCAGGATTCTTACCTGAGCGGCAAGTACATTATTACATCGCTGAAGACCACCATAAATAAGGTAGGAAACTACAGGACATTGGTGGAGATGGCAAAGGATTCTCTGGCTAAGGGAATACCAGACAGTTTCGAGAAGACAAACTCAAACATAAAGTGAAATGGAGATAGATCATGGAAAATCAAGAGCGTCATGTAATCACCCCACAGGAAACCGAAGAGAAACTCCGCAAGTTGCCCTATACAAAGGAAGAACTGCTTGATTGGGAGCGTTGGGGAAACGACAACTTTGGAAACCAAGACAGGAAACGATGATAGATGATAGAGTTCATGGGTCAATCCGGATTCGTCTGGTGGTTCGGTGTCGTTGAGGACATCGATGATCCATTGAAACTCGGTCGCGCGCGTGTGAGGATATTCGGCTATCACACGGATGACAAAAAAGCCATACCGACAGTAGAACTACCATGGGCGCATCCCTTGCAGGACATCGGAAGCGCATCCATCAGTGGGATAGGAAAGTCTCCCACGGGGCTTGTCACGGGTTCTCATGTCTTTGGGTTCTTTCGTGATGGAGTCAATGCACAGCAGCCGGTCATCATGTTCAGCGTCGGTGGAGTTCCTGCGGAACTCGCGGACAAGAAGAAGGGATTCAATGATCCAAACGGAGTCTATCCAACGGAGAAGGAAGTCCCCGATACCAATCGCCTTGCCACTGGCGATGAGACCGACAAGACGATAGTGAAGTCCAAGAAGGACGGTAGGAAGAAAGATGTCTTGGTGGCATTGGATAATGAAGACAAGGAAAAGTGGTCCGAACCAGAGACCCCATACAAGACCAAGTATCCAAACAACAAGGTCTTTGCCACCAAGTCAGGAATGCTTGAGGAGTGGGATGATACCCCCGAGAAGGAGCGTCACCACACCTATCATCCAGGTGGTAGTTTTGAGGAAGTGGCAAACGGATGGGAGAAGGATCCTCCTGGCACAAGGGTGCAGAAGGTAAATGGTAACAACTATGAGATTCTTGCAGGAGATGACTTCATCCACATCAAGGGAACGGCAAGGATCACGATAGATGGTTCTGCCAAGATATTCATTGGGGCGGGAGAAAACAAGGGAGACCTCAACATACAGGTCAATCGGGATGTAAATCTTTTTGTAAAGAAGAATCTGAAGGGAAATGTCGAAGGAAACTTCAACCTGACCGTCAAGGGGGACTATCGGGAGACGATAGAGGGAAACAAGTACAGCAAAATCGGGAAGAACTTCATAACCGAGGTTTCTGGTGCATTTGGAGTAAGCGGTGGAACATCCTCTTCTCCAGCATTCATAAAGATGGGTGAGTCGGATCTATACATGTTTGGTGGAAACATCAAGTTGAACTGCAAGCGGGGAGACAAGCAGAATGATCCTGCAATCAAGGCAGAAGGTAGCAGTTGATGGAAGGCATGCGATGGAGAGGGCAATGGAATCCGTACATCACCTATCAAATAGGGGATGTTGTAAGTTTCTATGACTATATGTTCATATGCGTTCGTGAAAATGCCACAGGCTATATTCCCTACTCGTATAGGTCTGGATTCGAAAGAATGGGAGTTTATTCAGTTGATGTCATGGATGGAGGAGAGTTCTAATGCCTAGCATCGGACGAGCAGGAATGGACATCGCTGGTGGAATCGTAATCAACGGGGCTAACTCCGTGATCATCAATGACTGCCCTGCTGTCAGGCAAGGTAGCAGGATCAAGGATCATGGGTTGAACAAACATGACAATGCAAAGATGCTTCAAGGGTTTAGGGGTGTCATAGTCGAGGATCTACCTGTATGTACAGATGGAATGCCAGCAAGTTGCGGGAATCCTCTAATGTCTAGTAGCAATGTGGAGGCTGGATAATGGCTTGGGCAAGCGATCAACCTGGATATCCAAAGATATGGGATGCGGCAAACTGTAGCCTGATTTCTCAATTGTTGCCAGCGGGGGCAAAGGAGTTCCTTGCTGACTTCATGAATGGTAATGCCTTACGCAATCCGATACAGCAAGCGGCGGGAATATTGTCAGGAAAAGTTGGCGAGGCTCTTGGCAAGATAGGAAATATCGATTTAGATGGTCCTGGTGGCTTTGAACTTGCAAGATTAAATGCTGCTCTCAATGGAGTAAACGGAGAACTATCCGCTCTTGTCGCTCACACAAATAGATTGAGTGGATTAAGCACCGATGATCTTCTTCCTAGCCTTGATGAGATCATCGGAGTCATGTCCACCTATAATTCAATCAAGGACTTGCTCAAGGATCCAGGAGAACTCCTTGAGGACAACTTCTCAAATGCGTTTTCATCACTAAACCCACAGATCATCGGACCGTTCTTTGACAACTTTGGCGAGAACATGAACAGCATCGGTGGTGTCCTATCGAACATAGAGGCTCAACTAGCCCTAGGTGGAGCGACCGGGGCAGCAGAGTTTGTCGGGCAACTAAGGCAACTAACCGACAACATTAACTCAATATCATCGAATATACAGACACTCATAAACAATGACAATGCTGCTTTTGCCCTCGCTCTTGCCGCAGTTGAGCGGTATGTCCTCGGAAATACAATACTTTCCTCGTCACTGACTGACCCGTGCTTTGGGGCGCAATTGATGAAGAACTTGTTACTGAATCCAGGAACAAGTCAGACACTGGACGGCATAGCAACTCAAAGCGGGACAAAGATAGAAGGATCGCCTGTTAATCTCATAGATCACATACCAAGCCTCAAGTAGCAACGCTAAATATTCACTAAGGGACATAAAGCATGGCAGGGATCATCAAAAAGAACATATTCAAGGATTTGGATCTGGACTTTACCGCACATCCAGTGACGGGTGATATCTCTCAAAAAACGGATGAAGAGGCTGTCAAGAGATCAGTGAGGAACTTGATCCTGATGACTCGCTATGACAAGCCCTTTCGTCCTGAGATAGATTCCAGAATCTATCGTCTACTGTTTGAACCTGTGAGTCCTCTTGTAGCCTTGGCAATCAGATCGAACATCATGGACATCATATCATCATATGAACCAAGGGCTAGACTAAACGATGTGCAAGTGGTTTTTGACGAGAGGAAGAACTCATTTGATGTTCTTGTCTCATTCATGATGACCAACTCAAGGACTACCTCAAGGGTATTCGTAAGCATAGAGAGGCTAAGGTAATGGCAAACCGCGTATTGACTCCCGTTACAGAACTTGATTTTGACAGGATCAAGGAGAACCTAAAGAACTATCTCTCGACAACCGATGAGTTCTCCGACTATAACTTTGAGGGATCGGGCATCAGTGTTCTTCTTGATCTTCTTGCATACAACACTCACTACACCGCAATGTATGCAAATATGCTTGCGGCAGAGTCATTCCTTGATTCCGCTGTCTTGCGAAAGTCAATAGTGTCCCTTGCAAAGAACCTTGGCTATGTTCCAAATTCGATGACTGCTGCAAGGGCAACTGTCGATGTGACCATGGGAACTACTACTGGAGTCCCATCATCTCTGCCTACGGGAACCAGATTCAATGCAACAAAGAACGGAATCAACTATCCGTTCACCCTTGTCGAATCTTTTCCAATCGATAAGACCACTCAACCGTTCAAAGCCAAGAATGTAGTTCTTCGCCAGGGATTGTTCAAGAGTGTGTCATTCGTCTATGATCCAGACAGCAACTCAACCAAGTTTGAGATACCAAGCAAGAACATAGACAAGAGTTTCATTCGGGTGTATGTGATGAACTCTCCGACTGATCTCGGAAATGCAGACATCGCATGGAAGGAGAACACGGACTATCTTCAGTTGACTCCGACAAGCAAGGTCTACTTCATAAACGAGAACTATAAGGGAACATATCAGATTTCATTTGGCGATGGCATACTTGGTGCAACTCCGTCAAAGGGAAACTACATCGTGGTTCAATACTTTGAGACATCTGGTCTTGAAGGAAACGGCATCGGTACACAGGACACAACTGTATCATCGTTTGTCTTCTCGGGCATACAGGGAAATGACTTCGATGCCACCGTATCCACGGTTTCTCCTTCATCTGGTGGAGGAGATAGGGATCCAGAAGAGAAGATTCGCTATACGGCTACCAAATACTATCAATCTCAGGACAGGGCAGTGACAACCTCCGATTATGAAAGCATAATATTGCGCGAGTATCCCGATGCTGCTGCGGTTCGAATCTGGGGAGGAGAAGAAAATGATCCTCCTCAATTTGGAAAGGTGTTTGTTTCGATTCTCCCAAAGAACTCACAGATCCTCAGCGATGTGCAGAAGAAGCAGTTGGTATCGGACATACTCGACAAGAAGAGAATGGTAGCCGTGACCACTGATCTTGTTGATCCAGACTACACATATGTCATGATCGACTGTTTCGCAACATTCGACTCAAACAGATCAATAACCAATGAGATGTCGGTGAAGAGTGCTATTCGGGCTAGTATCATTCGGTACTCTGGTGCGGCACTTGAGACATTTGGAAATGCCTTCAGATATTCCGTTCTTTCACGGCAGATCGATCTGGCTAGCAACAACATCGTCAGCAATAGATTGACTACAAGATTGATGAAGAAGATCGTTCCATTGGCGGGTGTGGGAAACTATGTCCTTGACTATGGAACGGCACTAAGTCATGTTTCCGATGGTGCAGAGAGCATTGTCAAGACAAACACATTCATGCACAGGGATAGTGATAATGTCTCACGCGAATGCTTTGTTGAGGATGACGGCTACGGAACCCTAGTCCTTTACAGCATCATTGCTGGAACAAAGACCATAGTGCGAGATTCCATCGGTTCCATAGACTATTCAACTGGTAGGTTGAACCTCATATCATTCAATCCATCCATAAGCGGAAACTTCCCATACATCAGAGTGGAAGTCATTCCCGATCAGAGATATGACATAGTCCCAAAGAGAAATCAGATATTGCTTGTCGATGAAACGATTGCAGATTCGATAATGATCGATCTAAGGGACTCTGCCACTAGGAACATTTGATGGGAATACAGCAACTACCACTCCTTCTAAACTCAGGCGGTGAAGCCGCTCCCCGAATAACGAGCATATCGTTGTCGGAGGAGACACCGCGTGTCATAAAGAGGCTTGGTCCTAGCAATCTCATCGTAGATCAGGTTCCAGATTTCATAAACAAGGATCATGAGACATTTCGGAGATTTGTCGAGGCATACTATGAGTGGCTTGAGCAGTATCAGAATGCCTTTGGAATCATCGATGCATTCACTGAACATACTGACATAGATCAAACCATAGGTTTGTTCACTGAAAACTTTCGTTCGATGTATCTTGCTAACTTTCCGTCAAGGCTTGCCACCGACTCCAATGGAAATATCGTTAGTGAGGCTAACTTTCTCAAGAATGCAAGAAAGTTCTATGGATCTAAGGGAACGGAGAAGGGATTTAGGTTCCTGTTTCGTCTCATCTATAACACATCTATGGAGATCAAGTATCCCGCCAAGGATATATTGAAATGCTCTGCTGGTGAATGGATAGAGCGCATATCGATCAAGACAACCAGCGAGGGCGGCACTGCAAACTTTGGAATGATAGGGGAACAGGTCTATCAGATCGATCCTGTCACGGGAAACATACTTTCCTATGCTACTGTATCGGATGTCATACAGTATTCGGTTCAGCAGTATCCTGTCACGGAGATATTTCTCAAGAATGTAACGGGAAACTTCCTGCCGAACTCAAAGATATATGTCAAGAAAGGATCGACCACTCTATCAGAGACCGTCTATCCTGTCGTGTCTGCATTTGAAATAGTCAATAGTGGTCTCGGCTATGAGGTGGGAGATCCTATAGGAATAACCGCATCAGGAGATGGATTGAATCTTTTCTTGTCTGTTGGGGTGGTCGATCTTGATGGCAGGATAAGGGAGATCAGAGTCGGTGATTCTGGAGTTGGCTATTCTACAGCACCTAGTTTGAATGTTGTGTCAAACACGGGCAATGGAACGGCAAGAGTGATCGCAAAAGTTGGGGGGATTACATACTACCCTGGTTACTATTTTGGCAACAAGGGAAAGTTGAGTTCGACTACAAGATTGTTTGACTCTGATTACTATCAGGAATACTCCTATGTCCTCCGTAGCGAGATATCGCTTGCCAGATACAAGGAGTTATACAAGAAACTCATACACCCAGCAGGCTTCAAGATGTTTGGTGAGATATTGATCAAACGGAACATCATAGATTCTCTGCCGTTCCATTCGGAGATGCAGAGATATGAGATTCCATTCATCGGACACTATACCCCTTACAGGATGGGTACTACTGCCGATCTGTTCTCAAAATACCCCAATGGATTCAATCCTAGAGGACAGGTGTTCAGTTCCACTCAGAACTATGGGCAGAGCGGAGGAAAACTATTTGTCACACCAAGAGTTGCTGGTACAACTTTTAGCAGTTCTGCAATATGGACTTTTGTTGGTGCAAGTGGTTCTTCGAACCGAGGAATAAGTGGGAGTGTATTTGAATTTAGAATACTCAATAGTGGAGCAACTTATGGTGTTCTCCTGCTGAATATGATCGATTTTAATCTTGCCAGTGCTGGAACTCTGTATGGAGATGGATTTGTTGAGGGTGCTACCCTCACAATGCGTACAGCAACGGCTGGATTTACTGCCACGATAGACAGGATTCGATTTGGTACGGGAATAGTAGTGGAAAATGATGGTTCGACTCATCAGACACTCGGACTTCCTCTTGGTGCAAGTGGAAGCGTTGAGGGATACATAGAAGCGAAGGGATTTAGTTATCCTTATTGGAGTGTACATCATCACCCAAACACCAGATCAATATATGGATTAACCGGTGTTTGGAATGGATTGTGTGGACCTGGAGCCTCTTTTGGAGCAATAGCACTCAATCCATTCTTCAAGATGCCAATAGGATATCATTTCCATTCAAATGCAGCAGGAACACCTTATGCTGGAATCACAGGCACAAACAACGAATATGGCTTGATAGAAGGCACCAACTTGACATCACCGAACTACTAATATGGCAAACATCGCTCTAAAGACATCAATGAAAACAGACTTGATCGAAATGATCAAGGGAAATCTATCTGAAAGCAACAGGTACTACTTCTTCGTAAGTAAGGTTCTGCCATACGAGGATGATGCTGCAACGACAACCATTGCCGAGAGCGATTCAAATCCGCCATCAATTCGCGAGTCTACTAGAAGCGTATACGATGCTATGAGAAGCATCTTGTTCATGAAGAGGATCACCACAGACAATCTTAGAATTGTTATTCCAAGACGAGACTGGACTAGTGGAACTTTTTATGATGAGTATTCTGAGACAACAGACATGGTGGGTAAAGCATACTATGTTATGACTGGAGAATACAATGTCTATAAGTGCTTGAAGGCAGGAACTGTTTCCTCTTCAATCATGCCAACGGGAAAGTCTTCTAGTCCAATTACACTTGCAGACGGATATACATGGAAATACATCTATACCGTGCCAGAGGACTATCTTGGATTCATAACCCTTGAATACATTCCAGTTTTCATAGCCGATGAAAAATCCGCGGATCAAAGATTGGTGGAGAGTCAGGCAAAGGCAGGATCTATTGATCGCATCTCAATCGACTCCACAATAAGCCCTGTATTTTCAAAGACATTCAGAGGAACTAAGTTCTGCACCAATGTTCCTTCCTTTTTCACAGATACTGGAAGAACAGCGAACTTGGCAGGATCGTCGTATATTACATTCGATGTTGCTGGAGAAGTACCCTCTGATCAGGGCAATTCATATCTAAACGACTACGCAATTCATGTGGTTTCTGGAAATGGAATAGGTCAATACTTCAGAATCATAAACTTCCATAAGGCGGGATCGGGATCAAGTTATCACTATGCAAATGTTCACCCAACGATAGAGAGAACATTGGTTCCTGGAAACAGTGTGCTAAAGGTTGTTCCATATATTGTTGTTGATGGAGATGGAAGCGATGCTGTGGTGGTTCCAATTACAACCTCTGGTCAGAAGATATTTGGGTTGAATCTGATAAAGCCAGGAATAAACTTTACATATGCCAAACCAAGAGTTGTTTCTGAAGCGACTAGCGGGGACATCGGAGCGGGGGTACTACAACTGAATAACACGATGACTGCAAGCCTGTCCATACCAATTGGACATGGTGCTAATGCAGTCAAAGAACTTGGTTCTTCAGATCTAATGATTGCCGTGGACATTGAAAGTATTGAAGGTGGGAAAATTTCCACAAGAAATGACTATAGGCAGTTTGGAATTATTAAGAATCCACTGCTCTATGGTGGGCTTACCCTTGCTGGTAGTGAGGAAGTGCTTTCTTTGAATGCTCTGATTAAGAAGGAACCATCAAAGAAAGACACATATCTTTCCACAACATTCCCTGTTGGTAACTATATCATAGGTAGAGAAACCAACTCTACTGCAAGAATACTTGGTTCGGAGAGGATATCTGGGTCAGACTACTACAGGATATATTTGACTGATGTTTCTGGAAACTTTAGGTTCTCAAATCCAAACTCACTTGCAACCAGAGTTTATTTTGACTCAACCTATACTCCATCATCTCCATTGGCAACAGGAGACAATGCATATCAATATGTTTCTAACCAAGGGTTTACCCTAACTGCTCAAGGAAAGGTTCGAACATATGACATGTCAGAGGGAACGATTGTCATCGATACATCGTTTGGAGCATTTCAGTCTGCACTCAACATTTCTTTCGGATCAGCCTCTGGACTTACAGCATCAAGCATAATTGATGTTGATCAGGAACATGGAGAGATGTTAGGTCAATATGTTCGGGGAACCAATAGTGGAAGTGAGTTCCTGACATTTGGAGGAAATGAAAACTATGGGAGGCTCGCATCTTCTCAATTCGTCCCAACACAGGTGGATGATGCTGGAGAATACAGAGCAACTACAAGGATGAACTTGCAGACATCCGGTTCCTTCATCGATAGACAAATTGCAGGTTCAAACTGCATCGATGGAAAACTAAAGCAAACGGATTCAACAACACTTAAATTGACTACCGCAGATATCGTTGACTTCTTTGTTTCAAACGGAAGCGGAACGACTGGAACCATTCATCTCACCAATTTGACCGGTTCCTTCAACTCAACTGATCGCCTGTCTTTCATACCATATGGTTCAACTGCGGAAACAAGCCTTACTACTGTAAGCATAACATCCATACAGCAACCTGAAGTTAGGGTAGGTTCTGGAGAGTTGTTATACATAGAAAATGTACGACCTGTAGAGAGAAATGCCGAGCAATCTGAGGAATTCAAGATTGTGATTGGCTTCTAGGAGCAAGCATAGATGCCTTCTTACGATCCAACACTGTTCAATGTAAATCCATACTACGATGACTTCAATGAGGACAAGAAGTTTCTTCGGATGCTGTTTCGTCCTGGTTATGCCGTTCAATCAAGGGAACTGACTCAACTACAGACGATTCTACAGAATCAGATTGAGAGATTTGGAAACCATGTATTCAAGGATGGTTCCAGAATACTTGGTGGAGAGATTTCCACACAGACACTGTCATTCATACGGCTTTTGCCCACTACATCAAATGCCCCCATCAGAACTTTGTCTCATGATGATGTCGTTGGCTACGATCTAATTCAACGCGATGGTTCTGGAAACATCTTAGTCAGGGCAAGGGTAGTTGACTACTTGCCAAAGGAATATGAAGAAGATCCCTACGGTGTTGCTGTAGTCACATATTTGACAGGCGGCGAATTTTCTCCATCCACCACCATTGAAAGCACCAATCCAGATATTGTGATAAATGTGCAGACTGCACCTGGCACCAATCCAAACATTCCACACACAGGAACATGCAAGGTTGTTGGTACTAATGAAGGCATCTATTACATCGATGGTTTCTTTGTTAAGACAGAGAATCAGTTTGAGCCAGCATACAATGTATCGAATGGAATAAGAAAATTCGGAAGCCCAACAGGTATAATGGGATTCGATGTACAGTCAGTAATCGTCACAGATTCTGATGACTATACGCTAAAGGATCCAGCCAGCGGAAGTTACAACTACAATGCTCCTGGCTCGCACCGCTACAAGATAAACCTGTCACTTAAGTTTGTTGAGAACAGCACAAATCGGGATTTCATCGAACTTGTTACCTACAGCAGTGGAAACATCACCAAGAAGGTTGAGGATACACAGTATTCAGACCTAATCCGTCTCTTTGCACAGAGGACTTTTGATGAGAGCGGAAACTACATCGTCAAGCCGTTTGATGTGTCTTTCCGAGACGGATCGGGAAATACTTTCTTTGCGGATATTGGATCAGGAAAGGCTTATGTCTTTGGTTATGAATACGAGACCAAGTTTAAGGATGTAGTTGATATTCCAAAGGCTAGAACAATAGCACAATATAATGATTATGGAGTTGACAACTACTATGGAGCATACATCGTAGGAAAGTACAATCCTACGGATTTGTTCACGCAGTTCAATACCATATTCACAAGCGTTAGAATTGGAGACAACACCACTGCACCAATAGTATACGGTGCTACTGGTCCGTCTACAGGACCAGACTTGTCAAATGCGGTGTTTTCGGCAAGACTTCTGAGAATGCAGAGTGATGATGGTCTATATGGAACACAGGGGGGGACGATGTCCTTCCGTGCCTATCTTAGCGACATATCCTATATCAATACCACTGCACCAACAGATGTATCCTACATCATGAACTTATATCTGTTCGATCCAAGAACAAATGTTTCATATAAGTTGCTTGGGGATGTTACGAATCAGAGATCGGGAAATGGTTCTGCAAATCCTTCGGTTCTTCCGATTATAACAGGAATTGATGCACAGTCATTGATATATCCGTTGAATGGAAACAAGCCATCTACGGTGGTTAAGTCTGTCAGAAATCTATCATATGTTCATGAAGTCAGTCGCAGTTTTGTCGTGGATAGTGCAAATGTGAACCCATCAATATCACTTGGGCTTGGTTCTGAGTTCGATTGGTGTTCTCAGGGTGGATTTGTTCCGACTGGAACCGACTATTTGTTGCAGGGTGATGATGGATACTACCTTGTCTATGCCTCGACGGTGAACAATCAGACTGCAACCATTCCAATAGGAACAGTCATAAAGATAGTTTCTCCGTCCACACAACTCCCTTCTGGTCAGATTACTGCAAGGGGAAGAATCAGTGGAGATGGTGATACAATCGTAATAACAAGCCAACTTCCATTTGGATCATACTATCTTGTCGGAAAGGCGAAAAATAACAGCATAGCCATATCCTCAGCAACTGATCCCGCTACAAAGATAAGAAACAAAATCTTGGTTCCATCCTATACCGAGAACATAGCGGGAAGCATGGACACCATAAACACATTCAAGAGAGTCATCAAGAGAAACTCGGCAGGATCAATACAGGAAATGTATTTTGTCCTAAACTACTCTGATGTTCATTCGATACTATCAATAACCAATGAAGACATCTCTGATGTTACAAACGAGTTCTTGTTTGACAACGGACAAAGGGACTCCGTGTATGATCTTGCAAGGATATATGTTAAGCCAGAATACTTCAGCAAGTACACGGGATCTGAGTTTATACTCACCGTAACCTACTCATACTTCCAGCACTCTGGATACGGACCATTCCTCAAAGAGTCATATGGTGGAATCTCATATGACAACATACCAGTGTACATCAGTCCAACCACCGAGAAGAGTCTCAACCTTGCAAATGCCGTGGACTACAGATATGTCGCAAAGATCGTTGGCTATGCTCCAAGTGGAGCAACGGAGGGATCTGCGACATCAACTACAGCATCGATTATCTTCAATAGACCGATCATATCCTATGTAAATGGAATAGTCCCCACTCCACTCAGCGTGAGGCATTCCCATGATGCATATCTTCCAAGAATAGACAAGATAGTTGTCTCTCGCAACATCTCAAATGATGGAGACATCACCACTCTTCAGAGAGTGGAGGGAGTTCCAAGCGACTCTCCAATAGTTCCAGAGGATCTTGGAGATTCAATGACACTGTTCGTGATGAGCATTCCTGCCTACACCTACAATGCTGGAGATGTGAAGTCAGACAACATCGGAAACTCCAGATACACCATGAAGGATATTGGGAATATATCGAAGAGAGTCGATGATCTTGAGCAGTTCGCAGTCCTCAATGAACTTGAACTTGATGTTGCCTCAAGAACAATAAACAATGCACTTGGTCAGCCAGGAATCAAGAAGGCTATTCTTGTCGATACATTCGATGGTCATTCGATTGCCGATGTTGCCGATAGAGACCACCGCTGCTCCATTGATCTTGAGAAGGGCGAACTCAAGCCATCATTCAATGCAAACTGCTATAAGTTCGTCTACAGCGGATCTGGTCAGGGAATAACCCTTACATCAGACAACATACTATGCTCCGACTATACAAAGTTTTCCACTCCGATCATATCTCAAGAGAAGGCAAGTGTATCGATTAAGGTAAATCCGTTCAATCTTCCGAACTGGGTTGGCAATATCAAGATCACTCCTTCTGCGGACAACTGGTTTGATAGAACCGAGAGACCAATCATCAAGAGCAATCAGAACAATGTGAATGATGCGTGGTTGGTCAGCAACATGAATGGCTCCCGTGGATATGGGAGCCAGTGGAACGATTGGGAAAGTCTGTGGACAGGAATATCCGTCGAGTTGACAGATGCCGAGTCGCAGAAGAATGCCGATTTCTTCTCCAAGCCCAGGACTAAAAAGAACATCAAGCCTGTAGATGATCTATTTGCCTCCACCTATGGAATACAGAGATTCACAAGTTCTCTTGACAAGATAAAGAGCAAGTACCTTGCAGACTTCAGAAAGAAGAACTTCTACACCGAGGTTTCCTCAAACACCATAGTCAACAAGAGTGTTGTTCCCTTGGTTCGCGGAAACACTATCACATTCAATGTCTACAACTTGAAGCCAAAGGTTGAGGTTCATGTCTTCTTCGACAATGTCAATGTCAATCAATATTGCAAGATTGGCAATCAGGCTGGTCCATTCACGACCAATGAACTTGATGGTTCTCTTCTCAATGTCACTATGGAACTTCCAGAAGGAATGTTTGAGGTTGGTGAGAAGATACTGCGGATCATTGATGATGCCAACAACATCATAGAAAATGCCACCACGATTGCCGAAACCACCTATCGTTGCAGTGGAATCAAGGAAGATGAATACAATGGGGTATATTCGATTCGCTCTGCTGAGATAAGGAAGAAGACTCCAAACAGCAGCAAGATCGTATCTAATCCTCTGTATCCACAGAAGAACATCAACACCTCAACCTACAATCAGTGGATTGATCCTCTTGTGCAGACATTTGAGATATCGGATTCCTCATATCCAAATGGAATCTACATCGACAGTGTGGATCTATACATTGCAACAAAGGATTCGAATCTACCGATCACAGCGGAACTATGCCCAACTGTCAATGGTGTTCCCAACTCATCCGTCATCATTCCGTTCAGCACGGTGGTAAAGAATCCTTCTGGAATCACAGCAAACGCAAACTCCCCACAGGCTACCAATTTCAAGTTCTCGTCGCCAGTCTATCTTGCACCGGGAACATATGGTTTGATCGTCAAGTCAAACACATCCAATTACTCGCTGTTTGCAGCGAACATCGGTGAACTTGACATCATAACAGATGAGCGCATATCCACCACATTTGCGGGTGGTGCATTGTTCAAGCCGCAGAATAGCGCAGAGCCACAGGCAGACACAAGCACTGATCTGATGTTCAAGTTGAACAGATGTGCATTTGCTCAACTCACCGCCAGCACCATCATACTTGAGCATGTTGATCAGGCTGCTGACAGTGTTATTAATCTAGTACAACCAGTTGTCTTTGCGTTCACTCCTCCAGGAGTGTCTGTAAGCACAAAGGTTAGACTTGGCTCTGACTCATATGATGCAGTTCCAAACAGGAACCTGTATCTACCAAAAACATATGTTCTCACAGATTCGGAATCATTTGATCTGGTGATCACCCCGAATATAGTGCAGACAACTGTATCGACATTCATGATAGACATGGATAGGACATCCGCCGTGGTGGTTGAGAACCTGATCAACGGAAGTGGAGACAACACACGCGAGTTGTCATCTACATCTGGAGTCACCGATTCGACTGCACGGTACATAAGCAAGAAGGTGACTCTACCTGTTGGCAGCAATGCCAATGAACTAAAGGTAATCATGGATGCAAACATTCCACAAGACACCTTTGTAAGAGTGTATGCAAGAATGTTCAACTCAAGTCAACTGAACGCCACGGTGAATGATCAGCCCTATGTGCTGATGGCTGATGGAGACATCAACGAGTTCATCGTGGGTGGAAACACGACCTATTCATTGAACCCAAATGATTTCCGAGAGATTTCCTTCACACATAACCTGATGTCATATGAATCATTTGATACATTCTCGGTGAAGATTTGCATGTATTCCACCGACAAGTCCAAGGTTCCAACCATAAAGAACCTCAGAATGATAGCACTCAAATGAAAGACTACATTAGAGATTCAAAGACAGGGGCATTGTTCTTCAACAACCGAGAAAAAGAATCGGAGATTCTTCGTGAAAGAGCGGTTGAGGAGAAGATGCATCTCATGGAAAACGAGATAAATAACCTAAAGAGAATGGTATCAGAACTACTAGCATTGAGAAACTGAAATGACGACTCCAGCAAACAGTAACTACATTATTCCGCCGCTGACGCTGTCAGACACATTCTATGAATGGTATAAGTTGACGAATGACGAGGTAATCGACAAACTTAATCGCATCAAAGTGTATACTTTGGCAGGGAATACAGGCATAGGAATATCCCTTGCAAGCGATGGAGTTGCAACTGTTTTTCTGGCAGAGACTGTTCCAGGAAACCACACATTCACAGGAAACATAACTTTCAATGGAACTGTCACCACAGTAAACACCAATCTCGTCACCATAGATGATTATAATCTAGTTCTTGGTGCTGTGGGAGCGAGTGATGGTGGAACAAATGATACTGTCATAACAACGGCTGGTGGTGGTGGTCTCATCATTGCTGGATCATCGGGAAACAAGTATTTCTTATGGAAAGAGACTGAAGGAAGTAGAGCATATCCTGCATGGAGAATCAGTGATGCCCTTGCATTCACAGGAGATGCAAGGTTTTACTCCAACAACAACACCTTTAGATTCATTGAGGGATCTGCATCTACTCCTGCATCATCTCTAAGAATAAACACCTACGCAACTGGCATAACAGTTGATTTGCAAACATCATTTGCAAATCCAGGTCTTACCTATACGAACATCAACTTCTTGAGCGATGGATCTTCAAGAATGATAGATTCGTCTCTTATAAAAAGATTTACCTCTGTAACTAATATATCAGCCATAGGAATAACATTTGGCTCTGTGGTGAGGCATGATCCTATTACTGGTGGATTGACACTAGCACAGGCAAACAATGTCAACAATGCAGAATCTATAGGAATAGCGGTGGGTGTCAATTCTTCTGCACAGATAGTTGATGTCAATCTTCTTGGGTATGTGGGTGGAACATTCTCGTCAGTGATAGCATCTTCCGATGCGGCTACTTCACTTGGAACCGGAGAATTCTATTTTCTGTCCGCATCTGAGCCAGGAAAAATAACAAAGACCTCTCCTTCAAACACGGATGAAGTTAGAAAACCTATTCTGTATGCCTTGGGTTCAAATAAAGCGATGGTAATGAACTATGTGGGCAACAAAATAGCCAATATAGATACTCTTCATTCTAAACTGGCAGCATCCACAATCATAATCAACCACAATCCTAATTTCTTTACCGTGGGAGATGTAGTCAGATTTGAAGAGGGAGTCACATCGGCAAGCAGACCATATGGTTCGTATGTCAAAGCAAATGCATCAGGACCAGAGTTTGCAGAAGCACTTGGAGTCGTATCAAAGACATCTTATGGTGGGAACTCGGCTTCATCTCTTCTCACCATATCAGGGTTTATTGATTTGGCAGGAATGGGAAGCACTCTTTCTCCAGGAATGGTTTACTATCTTTCGACCAATCCAGGAAAGTTGACTGATACCCCTCCAATCGGCATAGGATCTGTCAGAAAGCCCATGCTCGTCGCCATCAGCCCAAACACCGCTATTGTGCAGAACTATGTCGGCATAGTCAACAGCACGCCTGGTGCCGTATCCACTTCAACTGCAATAACAGAAGGAACTGTTGGTTTCCGCAACAAGTTGATAAACGGAAACTTCGATATATGGCAGCGAGGAACCACATTCTCATACAAGACCACAGCAGATGCTGATAGGTACTGTGCCGACAGATGGAAACTTGTTAACAGCGGAGCATCCAATGCAGACAAACTATCCGTGCAGGTAAATCGAGTGGCACTGCCTCTAGGAATACTTCCTAACAGCAATGTATACTCGAAATATGCACTTGAGTTTGATGTGGGAACTGGTGGATACGGCGCAAATAGCGAGACTTATCTATTTCAACGAGTGGAAGGAATAGAGCATCTGCCATCCGGATTTGCAACTATATCATTCTATGCCAAGGCATCTGATTCTAGAGCAAAACTCGGAGTTGGGTTCCGCAGGGACTTTGGTGGTGGAACTGCTCCAGATGGATTGACCTCAATGCAGAGAGTGGCTGGTCCTGTGTTTGATATTCCTGCCGATAGATGGACAAAGATCACCCACACATTCACTCTCCCCGATTCAAATGGTGGAGTTGTTGGGCTTAATGGAAATGATGGTCCTGAGATAAGATTCTATCTTCGGGCAGGAACGACATTCGCGGGCAAGGATGTAGCCAGCGCGATAGATCCAAATATCCCTGGCGCAGCAAACTACAAGATACAGATAGCACAGGTTCAACTTGAGGAAGGAATGGCAGCAACCCCATTCTTTGATCCCGATCCACAGACTGAGTTGAATAGATGCATGAGATACTATCAGACCACATCAAACTCTGTTCCATTTAGAAACTTAACAAGTTCATTTAGTTCAAGTCAAGATTCAATTGTAGTTAATACCACCGTCATATCTCCAAGATATTCCGTTCCTATTAGAAATGGATCGTCTTCCACAGTATCACTTTTGAACAATGCTTCAGTAACCTTTACAGGTCTTACCTATGGAAATAATGGATTCCGTGCAAGTAGAACAGGAACAACAGAAATCAATATTCACTATCAAGTGGAATCGGAACTATAAAAGAGGATAACAATGGGAACTAGTGCATTCGATCCAATCGTTCTGGCTGATGTTCGATCAGTTAAAAACAAGATTAACATCGCGGGCATAACCACCGGAAATCCATTTTCGGTTGGAGATGTAGTGAGATATGATGCCCTGAGCGACAAGTATCTTCTGGCTAGGGCAGATACTCCAGAGAACTCAATGATATTGGGCGTAATTGAGACTCTAAACAATAATGAGATGACTATAGTTTACTCTGGAGAGATAAGCCTACCAGATTCAATATTTTCCGTCGCAGGAGCAACGACAGCACAAGTATTCTATCTTTCTGATACACAGGCAGGAAAATTAACTATTTCTCCACCATCAAATCAGGGAAGCATCATAAAGCCTGTGATGGTGGTATCGGGAACACTCTATGATTCTTCCCCATCTCCACTCGGTACAATCGATGGTGTTGTGATCAATACCATTGGAACACAAATCACAGGTGACTCAACTGTTGATCTTAGCGATGTACAGCCTGTTGGATCGGTGAGTGCCTTCGCAGGATCGACTGCAAACATACCCGCTGGCTGGGAACTATGTGATGGTGGTTTTTTGAGTACGACCACCTATTCTGATCTTTTCTCTGCTCTTAAGAGTGGAAGTCTTTATGGATTCGTGCAGTCACCAGTTTCTTTGACCAAGAACAGCGGATCAAATCCAGCAAGCATAGTCAACTCAACATTCTTCATTTCATCCCCAAGCAGTTCATTCCGATGCACTATCCTGAGTGGAACCCTTGAAACTAATGGAAACATAAGCAATGCTGATGTATTGGTTGAGCCTGTAACTGTAGACAACACATTTCATAATTTGCAAATAACTAATGGAAATGCAACTACCATACAGAATGCAACATATACAGTTTCTAGTGCTGGCTCAAAGACTCAGTTCAGAAAGCCCGACATGAGATCAAGGTTTGTTGTCGGTGATTCAAAGACCATCGGTGGTGCTGAAAACACGACATTCAACCCCTATGATCTTGGAATATATGGTGGTGCCGAAGAACACACTCTCACTATCGATCAGTTGCCAGCACATAAGCACAATCTGTCCTTGACTTCTGTAATATCGGGACAAGTTCAAACTACATTCAATCTGTCAACAACAGAAAGTGGAAGTCATTTCCATCTTATTGCTGGAGATTCTGATGTTTTTCTCGGTGATCCTGATTTGACTCAGGCAAGCGTGATTGCACAACAAGCATTTAGCGATGGAGCGCAAAGGTCTTATCGACTAAAGCAATCTCCTGTTGGCATTCTTCCGACACTTGGAAAGTCATCACAAGAAGGATTGCACACCCATGGCGTAGTGGGAACCATTTCAGTAAATACAAACACTCTAAATCCAACGGTGTCGGGAACCATGACTGATGTTGGTGCAAATCTTCCACACAACAATGTTCCGCAGCATGTTGTCATGCTTTGGATAATCAAGGTTCGTAAGGATTCCTATGCCAAGTTGCTCAAACTCGGTCCTTCAAGCGGTGGTGCAGTTCTTGCCAAGAACACCGCAAAGAAGTGGGCTAGAATGACAACTCCCGGTGCAGGAGCAACAGTTGATATATCTTATGGAGCATGGGGAGTTCAGCGAATAGGATCAGGAAACTATGTGTTTACTCACAACTATTTCAATGATGTTGGTGGAATAACAACCGAGGCATCGAAATACATAGTTGAGGCTACAGTCACAAAACAGAGCAGCACTAACGCATTTGGTCCTGTTCTTGTTGCAAATCCTTATGGTACAACTGGTGGCTATACATTTGGTGTTCGCATCTTTGATGTTATTGGTGCAACAAACAGTGATTCATTCGATTTTTTGAACATAGTCATGTATGGTGGCGGAACCGCGATATAAAGGAATAATAGATGGCAGAATTTTCAGCACACACATTGGTCGCTCCAAGCGGAGATAGAGTCGCTATTACGACTCATCTTTCTCTTTATGTCTCCAATGATGGAGTTGATATTTTCAATACGGGATTGGATCCTGGAAGCCCATTTAAGACGCTTGCTGGCGCAATGAACTATCTGAAGGATAAGTACATCAGTGAATCTGGTTTCGTTACCATAAATTTCGCCAGAGGCATATATGACTTCATTGATGATGTTGCTATCAATCATCCAGAGGGAGAAAGAATCGCTATCGTAGGAGCAGAACCAGAGACGCTCATTCTTCGATATGTTGATTCATACAATACGCAAGGTTTTACTTCGACTGCACTCGCAAACTTTTATTCCACAGTAAGACATGGAATGATTTTCAACTGTGTCAAGCCGAACGACACTAGCGGATTTGTTGAGATAGATTCATCAAATGCCATAACAACACTTACGCCTGGTTATGGTGTAGTGGTAGAGGATTACAATCTAGTCTACGATGATTCATACAATCCAATCAGTTTCTATTCATCTTTTCCTGCTCACCCCAGAAACAACATAGTTCGAACAGCATCTGTACTTGGTTGCCACCGATTAGAATCGGTAACAGGAGTGACTTCTCCAAGTATTTCTGTTGAATCATTCATAAGAGATGACTGGATGTGTCTGCCCGTGTCGGCATCAAGCCTGAGCAACGGTAGAATGTACGGAAACGCACAGAACAATGTTCAGTATACATCAGGTATTTGTGGAAATGCCTCTGACAGATCCGAGACGCAAACAAATTCATGGTTCACCACGGCAAATCCTGCAAGAGGGCATTTCATAAGCAGCGTTCCTGTTGGTTACTATGGCAAACAAAACACAAGTGGAATGCCATCAGGAGGAACCGCAAATTTCATCGGAATAACATATCCGATTGGAACTACTGCGGGTTCGACTGCATCTTTTAATTTCCAACAGTTGACTGGAACCTCACTCGGGTTCTATACTTGCTCAGGTCCAACGGTGGAGTCAGTCTTGAATGACACCATCCAATTTGGAAACAACTATAACCACTGGTCGTCTATCTCCAATACTGGAATCGGAAGTTCTGCTGAATGGAGAACAAACAACTCCAATACTATAACGGTTAAGATTCTTCCTACTGTGTTCCGTAGGTTTGGAAATATTCTTTCTATCAATGTCTCTGGTCTTAGAAAAATCAAGAACATATTCTTTGATGGAAAAGACATGTACTACCACTATAACATGATCTCGAACGGTTCGTCATCTATCGACGGATATAGTAATAAGATGGCAATTTATTCATCAAACTCTAGACTAGGTCAGTATGTTCCGAATGAACCTATTGGACTTGGAATCGGTCTTTGCAGCAATGTTGGAATTGCAAATTTTCATACTGCGGTATATTGCGACAATCACAGTAGATGTTCTCTTGGAAAGATAGCAGCATCAAATTGTTCTTTCGGTATTGTGGCAAATAGTGGATCAACATTGCTGACCACAGGAAGTGTATGTACAGGAGTTGGCTCCGCTGCCTATTCAGCATACAACAACTCTTCAATGGTAACAGAAAGATGCTATGCAGGATTTGTTGGTCAATCAATAGTCTCAATTCGTATGAAGAGTTCTGGAGTCACATTGCAGGATGATTCGTTCATCCCTGGTCAGACATTTGCGACTCCAGATGGAAAAATAACAGGAACAGTTTGGGATTGGAATGCAAGGGAAAAATTACTACAGATCGCAGTTCGTGTCGGTGCTGCCGAGGGCGGCGATCCAACAACTCAGAGGTAATGGAAACTAGAGATGTCAACTATAACATCCACAACATCTGGAGCATTGGATCAGTATGACATTTCGCTTGATATAGCGGATGAGTCACTGACAAACTACACAACTCTGGCAGCAGGATTTCCATATCCCGTAACGGTTGTAAATCAGGGATCGTTTGCAACCACATCCTATCAATATGAGATAGTTAGCACACAGGTGGTCTCTGGTCATGCCTATCTGGCATGGAACTCGTCAAGTATGCGTTGCAATTCATCGGTGGCTGTATTAAGCAGAAGCAATGCATTCTCAAGCATTAAAGATTCATCGGCAGATTTGACCTCATGTGCAGCACTTATAGCACAGAGGGGAGTTGCCATCATGTATTCTTCTTCTGCGATAATTCGAGGCTCGGTATCCACACAATGCGATACAAATTTCCTCTGTTCAAATTCCTCAAGCATAAATGCTGTCAGAAGTGCATCTGTCTTCCCACTTAGATTTGGTGTTGAGACAAATCACAACTCATCGTTCATGCCAGTGGATTTTGAAAGCACCACCTTCAACTTCAATAGCATGAATGTCCTTCCAACTCCCACCCATTTCCGTAGCATCAACAACTCGTATTGTGATAATGTTTCCTTCTCATTGACGGGAAGAACTCTCAGTGCAGGATTCTCTGGACAAAGAGTTGAGTCAAAGCCATTGAATTTTGTATGGTCTCAGATATCAACATCGGTGACGGGTACCGCAGCAGCAAACATACTGGGAAATCCTGCGGCAAGTTATAGATTTGTTCCGTTCAGTCATTCAGTGGACTACAGCAACATTGTCACATCAAGTGTTGTGCAAGCCTCCACACTTTCTCCAACAGGTCTTCTTTCTGTAATTTCAAGAGGAAGAGACTGCTATGCTTCTGTAAAACCCCCACCATTCATGTTTAAGCCAGAGGACGCTTCTGGAAACACTGGTCTCGGTGGAGGTCTAACGGGTGATTTCTCCATATTTGATCTCATAACATCCACTTAATAGGATAGACACATGGCATACAGAATATGCACATTTGATTCAACAGGAAAGATCACCTCCATATCCAAGGAGTCATATCCGTCAACAAATTATGCGGTGAAGGATATAGTTCTTCAAAACCCGAAGGCTTTTGCCTTCATTGATGAGACGATCATATCTACTGCTCTTACCGATAGGATTGCAGGATCAGATGATGAAGTCATATCCAGTATAGACGGAGTTAATTTTATAATCTCTGGAGGGGATCAACGATCAACTCAATATGATCCAAGAACTGAAGTTGTTCTTGTTGTAAATAATCAGAATTTGCAGTTCAACCAAGGCGATAGAGTCTATCAGGATGTCACCAAAGTAACGGCATTCAATAATGCAACCGATGCGAGTACAAGACCAATTCACTCTACTGCACAAGTAAGGATTGGAAGCGCATCAGGTAAGTTCACGAAGAGTGTTCTTGGATACACTGGTGGTGGTCTGCTAGTGACAAACATAAGCAAGAACAACTATGCTGGATATACTGCTCCACACAATACACTCGGAGCAAATGCTACGGTTTCCTATGCAATGGAGTTTTTCTTCTACCCCACATCAGCAAGTTCAAATTTCACCATCATGCAGAAGGGTGCTGCTGGAGCATCGGCAAATTGGAAGATTGGCTATGACAGTTCGGCTGGATTCCTTCAGTTTGCATGGCAATCCTACGGAACAACCGGAGCAAGCGCAGGAGGATACAACTACTCTAGAAATATAGTGAATACTGCTGGAATGACACTAAACATGTGGCATCATGCAGCAGTTGCCGTGATTAGGAATGTTCCATCAGGTACTGGATATCTAATATCTGGTTACTTCAATGGAAGAAATGTCTTTACTGAAGGAGTTACTCTTACAGGTCTTCCAGAGTTTAGATATGGGGATGGAATAAGAATAGGATGCGATAGCGCAGGAAACGAAGCATTCTCTGGATATATTGACTCGCTTAGAGTTCTTGAATCCTCAAGTACGGGAGGAATCTTCACTACTTATGGATTCCTTCCATATGGAAGTGGAACTCTATCAATCCCTCAATTTTCTGGATTTACTCGTAACTCTCAGACTGCTTTCATGTTGAATTTCAATGGAGTTCCCGACTCATCTGATTTCTACGCAGAAAGCAAAGACTTCATATCTGGAACAGTAACCCGTGTATCTAATCTAACCTTTGGTCTGACAGGACCGATACTTTCTGATCGCGCCGAAATTGGAGTTAGGAATATTGTTAGGCATACGATTGGTTTTACTGGAGTGACAGGATATTCAGATCCTACTGGGTACACCCTCTCGTATGGGCATATCATACTTCCATTTGTTCCTGCATCAGGAAATTCACTTACCCATGGCACAGACTATGTTCATCCTCTTATTGATGTCATAGACAACAATCTAAGTTTGAATGTGTTTAGAGTAAACTATAGAAATGATACTGTATACGATACCAATCTGTCCTTGCTGGCGATGATAGAGGGAGCCTATCAAGACAAAGGTTCAAAGGGCAGTGTCTTTCAAACTCAGTATGGAACAAATCCATTCATTCGTTTGTTTGGCACTGGAGGATCGGGTGGATGTGGAAATTGCTATGGAGTGGGTCTTGCACACAATTCACTGTACATAGATCCCCTTGATACGGAAACCATGAGATATATCATGGAGAACGGTTATCTTGCAAGTCAGGGAATAGTCAGTGCTAGTTATTCATTTGTTGATGGTAGAGGGATCATGCGAAATCTAACTTCAACAGACATGATCAATCTAAGATTGGATATACTAGATTATCAAAATAGCCTGATGACTGCTTTGAACACAACGATCTCAGCAATCAATAGTGCATCAACCAAAAATGAAGTAAAGTATGCAAAAAACAACAAACCCTCTGGCTCTGAGTTTGCAGTCATCATTCCTCCAGAGGAGTTTGATTTTATTTAATCTATGATTTTACATCGTTCTGGTGACTATTTGAACATAAACGGAGAGGCGTTTCACATCTCCGATTTGATGAATGTGCTTCCTCAGTATGATAAGAGGATGCATTCAATTCATCATTATGATGAAAAGAAACATTATGTCTCTGATGGTTTGAATCAGGTTGGTTGTGAGATGCCGTATCACTTTGCAGAAACTATAGAAAAGCACCTTGCAGAGTTGAGGATATGCAGAAGTCAGCGTGAGACAGATGATAAGTATTTTAAGAACTTACAAAAAGGAACACGCCAATGATCATCTCGTCAAGGGAACAACTCAAGGACTATGCCCTCCGCAGGCTAGGATTCCCTGTCATTGAGATCAATGTCGATGATGCTCAGGTTGAGGATCGCATAGACGATGCCTTGCAGTTCTTCTCTCAGTATCATTTTGATGGCGTTGAAATGCTCTATCTTCCCTATGTTCTTACTCAAACCGACATCGATAACAAGTACATAGACACGAACAACATACCCACTGGATCAACGGGCAGTGAAATCGTCAGCGTTGAAAAGATATTCATCATCGATCAGGCTGTTCAAAGCGGGATGTTCAGCGTTCAGTATCAGTTGATGTTGAATGATTACTTTAATGGATTCCTCACGGGAACATCGAATCTTAGTTACTATGACACGACCAAGCAGTATCTGTCTCTTCTACAGCAGTTCCTAAGCCCAGAGAAGCAGACATCTTTCAGCCGAGTCACAAACAAACTAAGGATTCATGCAGATTGGTCACAGACATTCAAGGTTGGTGACAAGATGATGGTACAGGCTTATGTCTCACTAAGTCCAGAGACATACCCTGAGATTTACAACGACATACTATTAAAGAGATATGTCACTGCATTGATAAAGAGACAATGGGCGGCTAACCTAAGCAAGTTCTCAAACATAGCACTTCCTGGTGGAATGAAGTTCGATGCAGCAACAATGTATACAGACGCAACAACGGAACTCACAGAGATCGAATCAACTGTTCAGAGTAAGTTTGAACTTCCAGTGGACTTCATGGTGGGCTGATGGCACGAAATCCTTATTTCAAGGTATCATCGCGAGAGTCGGATCTGTTTCAGCAACTCGTAAGAGAGCAGATACAGATATTCGGCTTCGATGTTCATTACATCTTTAGGAAGTTTCAGAACCTTGATTCTCTGTTTGGAGAAGATCCTGTCTCCAAGTTTGACAAGAGTTTTCAGATAGAGATGTTCGTCGGCAACTACGAGTTCTTTGAGCATCAGAACAAGATCATAGACAAGTTTGGAATCAGCCTACAGGATACCCTTACTCTCATGGTATCCAAGAAGAGGTTCACCGAAGAGGCTTCCAAGTACGGAACCGATACTGCTCCCAATGAGGGAGACATAATCTACTTCCCCGAGTACAACGGTCTCTACGAGATCAAGTATGTGCAGACAAGGAACTCTTTCTTTGCATATGAACTGTCTTGTGAACTATTCCGCTACAGCGGTGAGGATCTCGACACCAAGATCAAGGAAGTCGATATCATCGAAGGGGATCTTCTTACTCCTGTTCGTCAGTTTCAGTTGGATGCTGCAAAGGCATTCTATGAAGGCGAGACGATCTATCAGGGGGCTGACCTTGCAAGCAGCACATATAGCGGCGTGATTCTGAATCAAAATGGAAACCTGCTTGACATAAGAAGCGAGTCGGGAACTCCAAACTCCTCTCTGCTACTCAAGGGATCAGTGTCTGGAATGACGGCAGCATACTCTAGCACGAACATTACTGAGAAGAACTATGTGGATTCGTTGAATGAGAACGGCGGTGCAATGGAACTTGAGAGAGCAGTCAATGACATCATAGACTTCACCGACAAGGATCCGTTCTCGGAGGGCAACTACTGATGTTCGACTACTTCTACCATGGAAGCATGAGGAAACTCGTCGTTGCATTCGGATCTCTGTTCGATGAGATATACATCTCGCGCAAGAATGCAAATGGAACCGAACTTAAGAAGATAAAGGTTCCCATCTCCTATGGACCGAAGGAAAAGTTCTTCCGCAAGATAGAGGAACTTTCAGTTGAGTCAAGAGATGCAGTCGAGAACATCCTGCCGAGGATCGGGTTTGAGATTTCGGGAATGCAGTATGATCCTAGCAGGAAGGTAAATAGCCTCAACAAGTCTTTTGCAGCAAGGACTGAATCGGGAAACACCGCATCCTATTCGTATAGCGAGGTTCCATACAATGTGTCCTTTAACCTCAATGTCATGACTAGGAACATAGATGATGGCTATCAGATACTTGAGCAGATACTTCCATATTTCACCCCCGATTTCACCATCACCATGAACTTCAGCGAGATTGATCGCAAGGTGGATGTACCTATTGTTCTATCATCTGTATCGACTGTGGAAGACTATGAGGGGGATCTAGACACAAGAAGATCCGTAACACACACGCTGGCATTTGATGCCAAGTCTTACATATTCGGTCCCATTAAGAGTAGCAAGGTGATCAAGCAAGTCTCTGTCAACTTCTTTGATTTGGATGGTTTCTCATGACCGCTCAAGATGTATCTCTTGGTGGATTTTTGATCAACTATAAGACTTATGTGCAAGTAACATATACTGCTGGAATGACTTATCCTACGGGTAAGACTCTGTCAGATTATTTGCTTAGTAGTATTCTGATTGGAATAACTGCTAACTAATCATGGAGATGTGAAATGAGCAGAATGGATCAGAACCTATCGGAAATCCTAAACATCGAACCAGAGTCGAAGCCTCTTGTTGTCAGACCACCGAATGCCGTCGAGGTGAAAGTCGAGATGGAGGAGGTTGACAAGGACTTTCAGAAGGCACGGGAGAATCTCAAGGAACTTGTCAACCTTGGGTTTCTTGCCATCGATGGCGTACTCAAGGTGGCAAGCGAGGGAGACTCTCCCCGAGCCTATGAAGTGGTCGCTCAGATGATCAAGGCAGTTGCCGAGACCAACAAGGATCTCGTTGAACTCCATCAGCGCATGAAGACCATCAAGGAAGACAAGTACGAGACCAAGACCACGAACAACACGACCAATGCCATCTTCCTTGGCTCGACCAAGGAGTTGCAGGAACTTATCAATCCCAAGAGAAGTTTCGCCAAGGCATTGCAGGAAACCGATACGATCATCGATACTTCAAAGAAGATCATAGACAATGGCTGATACCAAGAACAGCAAGAACTACCTTGGCAACCCAAACCTAAAGGCAACGGATGTCAAGATCGATTGGACGAAGGAGCAACTTGAGGAATATGCCAAGTGTTCCCGTGATCCGATCTATTTCATTCAGAAGTATGTCAAGATCGTCTCCCTCGACAAAGGCTTGGTTCCTTTTGAACTTTATGACTTTCAAGAGGAGATGGTCAGGACGATTCATACGAATCGATTTGTGATCGCCAAGTTGCCCCGTCAGAGCGGCAAGTCCACCACGGTCACGGCATACATGCTGCATTACATCCTATTCAATCAGAGCGTGAATGTAGCCATCCTAGCCAACAAACTCAGCACGGCTAGGGAACTATTGTCTCGCCTCAAGTTGGCATACGAGTATCTTCCCAAGTGGTTGCAGCAGGGAGTCCTTGAGTGGAACAAGGGATCGATTCAACTTGAGAATGGTTCAAGGGTTCTTGCATCCGCCACATCATCATCTGCCGTCCGTGGTGGATCTTTCAACATGATCTTCCTTGACGAGTTTGCCTATGTTCCTCAGAATGTGGCAGAGGAGTTCTTCTCCTCAGTCTATCCCACCATCTCGTCGGGTCAGGAGACAAAGGTGTTCATCGTCTCGACTCCACACGGAATGAACCTCTACTATAAGTTGTGGACGGATGCCACCAATCAGAGAAACTCATACATTCCAATCGATGTCCATTGGTCGGATGTGCCTGGTCGAGACGAGAAGTGGAAGGAAGAGACGATTGCAAACACCTCGGAGGAGCAGTTCCGCACCGAGTTTGAATGCGACTTCGTCGGATCCATTCATACCCTGATCGCTCCTTCCAAGTTGAAGACTCTGGCATATGTGGATCCGATCTATAAGAACGGAGAGGGATTCAAGGTCTATGCCAAGCCAGAGGAGAAGCACACCTATGTGATCTGCGTGGATGTCTCGCGAGGGCAGAACATTGACTATTCAGCATTCACGGTCATGGACATTACCACGACTCCTTACAGGTTGGTCGCCACCTTCAAGAACAACACGATGTCCCCGATGGTGTTTCCCAATGCCATCCATGCCGCTGCAAAGCAATACAACAATGCCTACATCCTGATTGAGATCAATGACATGGGCGGGCAGGTCGCTGAGATCATTCACAGCGAACTTGAATATGAGAACCTGTTGTCTGCCACCCTCCGTGGCAGGAAGGGGCAGGTTCTCGACGGCGGGTTCGGTGGTGGAGTCAGTCAGTTCGGAGTCCGCATGAGCGAGGTGGTCAAGAGGACGGGTTGCTCCATCCTCAAGTCACTGGTGGAGGGCGAGAAGATCATCATACAGGACTTCGATGTGATCAAGGAGATGTTTGCCTTCGTCGCCAAGAAGAACTCCTATGAGGCAGAGGTGGGATATCATGATGATCTTGTGATGACCTTGGTGATATTCGGGTGGCTGTCCAGTCAACCCTACTTCAAGGATCTCTCTAATCTAGATATCCGTAAGGACATCTATCAGGACAAGATCAAGCAAGTCGAGGAAGAGATGACCCCGTTTGGATTCCTAGACGATGGGATAGATGATCCGCAGCCGTGGGAACAGGCTCCCGATGGAACCCTTTGGTTCAAGCAAAGGGAAAAAGACATGAATCCTTGGTACTGACCCAAATACCAAAAATCCTACATATCTCATAGATTCATCGGGAGAACAATAAATGAGCAGACTACCAGTACAACTTAGCCCCGGTGTGAACTATTCGGAAATAGACCTCACAACGACGGTTCCTAATGTCGCAACAGCAATCGGAGCATTCGCAGGGGTCTTTCAATGGGGACCAGCGGAAAAGATCACCACAGTAACCTCTGAGGATGAACTGAAGACTGTCTTCGGTCAGCCAGCAAGGACTGAGGATGGAATCGACTTTCATTGTGCAGCAAACTTCCTTCAGTATAGCCGCAACCTCAAGGTTGTCCGTGTTGTCGGAACTGAGGAAAGCAATGCAAATTCTTCGGGCTTCACTGGAGCAATTTTCAAGAATGAGGACATATTTGCCGCAAGTTCTGGTGCCACAGCATCGTTCTATGCAAGATATCCAGGAGTTTTAGGAAACTCCCTAAAGGTAGTTCTCATAGATGGAAACGGTGAGACTACTGTGACAACCGCTGCTGCAACCGCAGTTGCCACGAATACTATTACACTCACGACAAGCGTTGGTGGAACATTTGAAGAAAATGACAAACTGACTTATTCAACCAGTAACTTTTCACAAACTTTCTTGGTTGACTCTGCATCTGGTGCGGTGGTTACGACAAAGAACTTTGTTGCCAGTACCATACCAACATCAGCACAACTCACCTATCGTAGCAAATACGCCGATCTATTTCAGTTGTCGGCAGATACTAGCACTCAGGCAACTGCCCGTGGTGGATCAAACGACGAACTCAATGTGGTTGTTGTTGACGAAGATGGGGCATTCACAGGAACCAAGGGAGCGATTCTTGAGGTATTTGAGAATGTATCAAAGGCTTATGATGCCAAGAACAATGATGGTGTTCCAAACTATATCACTAGCGTCATAAACAACAACTCTAAATATATCTGGGCAGGAAATGTCGAGCAACTTTGGGGACAGACAGTTACTAGAGATCTTGCTTTTGCATTCCCTGATGTATCTGTAAACTATGCCAAGGTCTCAAGATATAGTTTCAGCGGAGCAACAGGATCATCAAATCCATCAGCCATGCTTTATGCTGGAGGATATAGCAAGTTCATTGACCGCGACAATGTCGATATCTCCTTGCTGATTGCAGGAAGAGCAAATGCAAACAATGTCAAGTTGCTTGCGGATCTTGTCAATGATCGCAAGGACTGTGTCCTGTTTGTATCTCCCCTTCTTTCTGATGTGTTGAACAAGACGCAGACACAGGCAGCAAGCAATGTCATCACCACCAGAAACACCACATACGGAATCAACTCTTCGTATGTCGTGATGGATAGTGGTTGGAAGTACATCTATGACAAGTACAATGACATCTTCCGCTACATTCCCTTGAATGCAGACATCGCTGGTCTTTGCGCCAGAACCGAGTTCAATACTCAGGCATGGTACTCGCCAGCAGGTCTCAATCGTGGAAACATCAAGAATGTCATCAAACTGGCATTTAATCCAGATCAGGCAGCACGCGATCTTCTCTATGTTGCGGGAGTCAATCCTGTGGCAACATTCAGCGGAGAAGGAACTCTTCTCTATGGAGACAAGACTCTTCTCAAGAAGCCAAGTGCCTTTGACAGAATAAATGTTCGTAGGTTGTTCATCACTGTTGAAAAGGCAATCTCTGCTGCCGCTAAATATTCGTTGTTCGAAGTAAACGATGAATTCACTCGTTCTCAATTCCGTAATTTGGTCATTCCTTATCTACGAAATGTGCAGTCACAGAGAGGCATCACTGACTTCAAGGTTATCTGTGATGAGACCAACAATACGGCAAGCGTGATTGATAACAATCAGTTTGTGGCAGACATCTATATCAAGCCAAACAGGTCTATCAACTTCATTCAGTTGAACTTTGTTGCAACGAGAACAGACAGTACCTTCACTGAGATCATCTAAGGAGAGAAAATGGCTAGTCCTATTCCCAATCAACTTAGCCCAGGCGTAAATGTATCAGAGATAGACCTATCGCAGTTTGTGCAGCCACAGGCAGCAAATAGTGCGGGAATGGTCGGAGTATTCAATTGGGGACCAGGATCGGTTGCAACAACGGTCTCAAGCGAGTCTGAACTTGCCGCTGTGTTTGGAAATCCAACACTTGATCCATCTGACACACTCAGTGAGGAAGATTTCTTTGCTGCATCAAACTTCCTCAAGTATTCAAACAACCTTAAGGTGGTTCGTGTTGTTCCATCGGGAGATGCAAATGCAACCTCCCTTGATCCAGGAATAACATCTATAGGAAACTGCACCAACCGAATCATCAAGAACGAAGACGAGTTCCGCGCACTTGGCGGATTTTCAGCCGAAAATGGAATAGAGCCACTGTCTCAGTTCCGTGGAAGATATGCTGGCAACTTTGGAAACTCACTCAGAGTCATTGCATATGATGGATCGACCTCCGAGACCACCAATCCTCAGTATGTTGATTATACCCTAGCAAGAGGGTACGCTGCTGGAACAACGGGCATACAAGAAGGAACTATTGGCTACACATTCAGTTTTGAATATGTCGATGGAATTTCATTTGACGGATCCCCTATTCTTGTAACTGGTATCACGGCTAATGCTTCGCTCAAATATCTCACAATCACTCTTCTTTCACCTGGTCTTTGCGCTGGTCTGTTCATTGATTCCTTGTCAAGGGCAAATGGATTTGAGACTCTTTATGCAACAGGATCAAGTGCAGCAAACATATTACTGACAGGAACAGGATCAAATCCAACTGGAAACTATATCAACTACTATTCTGTGGAAGATGCTTCTATTGGAAGTGGAGTAAAGTATAATCCATTTAGCAAGTATAATATTAGTTCTGTGAGCAATATCAATCCAAAGAATATCTTTGCAAAACCAAATCCAAATATTCCTGATGCGGTTGATATCATCTTGCTTGATGGTGATCACACTAACATGAACTATGCTGCAAGAGTTGGTGGAACACTTCCCTCTGTACCAACCAAGCCTATCACAAGGTTGTTTAACTTCCAGTATAGCGGGCTTTCTGCTCACTTTGGAGAGTTGATCTTCAATGAGACACTATTTGATCTTTATCGAAACACTTGGTCTAGGACTTACAAGGATATATTCAATCAGGAAAAGACCACCACATTGAGTGTCTTCAATAATGGTTGGGCATTGCTTGCTGGAATGACCACCCCATCGACAGGTAGGATTTTGAACAGAACAGTAAATGGAGTTGCATCTCCTGTAACTGGCTTGACTTTCATAGCAAACGCAACCCTATCAACCGTAAGGGAAGATTTTGCCTATGGTTTGAAGCAGTTCGGCAGATCAACCGCAAATACATCGGTTGAGAACAGAGAGGATTTCTCTGTTGCCCGCATCTTCCAGAATGTTCCTGGTACATCCGAGTATGCAAGAAGCCAAGGTGGATCAAACGACGAAATCAGCATAGCAGTGCTTGATGTCGGAGGAAAGTTCGGTCCAAAGAATGCTGTTCTTGAAAGATTTGAACTTCTTTCCAAGGCTACTGACGGAAAGAACCTTGATGGTGAGGCTATATTCTACCGAGACTATATCAACACCAACTCAAAGTATGTCTACATGACCAAGCCATTCTCGTTTGTTGGTGGTGGTTCTACTCTTGCACCAGCCTCAACAGCATTTGGAGATATCACAAGCAGATATGTTCTTCCGGATGGAAACACATATATCATCAATGGATACTATGAGGCATCATTTGGATTTGGTGCATCATCTACATCAAATCCAACGGATCAGGAAAAAATTGGTGGATATTCGGTATTTGCAGACGATGAATCGGCAGTTGATATTCTGTTCATGCAGGAATCCTCTGTTCCAAATGATGCAACATCACAACAGGCACTAGTTGAAAAGACTGTATACGAGACCGTCATAGAACCAAGAAAGGACACTCTGTTCGTCCTTCCAACCCCAAAGCCAGCAAGCGCAACTCAGCATACATCTCAGGCAACATCGTATGCCATCAACTACAGGAAGTCTTCTCTAAACCTTCCTCCCAACTCATACACAATCCTTGTTGCTGGTCGAAAGTTGTTCTTTGACACCTTTAATAATCAGATTCGCAAGATGAGTCTTGCATCCGATGTCGCCGGTATTCTTTCCGCACAGGAGATTCCATGGGAGTCTCCAGCAGGATTTGCACGCGGTGGATTGAGGAATGTCATTCGCCTTGAGACGAACTTCAACAAGACAAACAGGGATGATCTCTACAAGAATCAAATCAACTTCTTCGTTGAGTTCAATGATGGAACAGGAACTGCTCTCTTCGGAGACAAGACTCTTCTCGTCAAGCCAAGCGCATTTGATCGCATCAATGTTCGCAGGGTATTCATTGCTGCTGAGAAGGCTATTGCCAAGGCAGCGAAGTATTCGCTGTTCGAGTTCAATGATGAGTTCAGCCGTTCGCAGTTCCGCAACTTGGTCAATCCATTCCTTGCCAGCATTCAATCGCAGCGCGGAATCAGCGACTTCAGAGTTGTCTGCGATGAAAGCAACAATACCTCGGAAGTGATTGCTAACAATCAGTTCGTGGCAGACATCTACATCAAGCCAGCCAAGTCGATTAACTTTGTGCAGTTGAACTTCATTGCGACTAAGGGCGATTTCAACCTAACCGTCACCGAATAAATAGGGATACAGGAGTAACTAAATGAACATCAAGAACTTTGCCAATGCAATGCAGGGAGCGGGCGTCAAGCCATCGCTCTTTGAGGTTCAAGGATCTATCGGAGGAACCGAAAGCCCCCTCACCCCATTCCTTGTGCGATCTGCATCATTGCCAGGCACCGCTTTGGGAACCATTGAGATTCCCTATCGTGGCAGAAGGATCAAGGTTCCTGGAGACAGGACATATGCGGATTGGTCTATCACCATCATCAATGACAATAAGTTCCAGTTGAGGAACCTGTTTGAACTATGGGTGAATGCCATTCAGTCGGTGGAGAGGAATGTCGCCACCAACGAGTTCATCAACTTCGCACAGCCAGTGTTCTGCGATTGGACGGTGAACCAACTTGATCGTGCAGGAAAGCCCGTCAAGGCATACACCTTGGTCGGCTGCTTCCCCACGGAAATCTCGCCAATCGAACTCAGTTACGATGCATCGGATCAGATTGAGGAGTTCTCAGTCTCGCTTGCATATTCGTATTTCACATCAAACATCGGAACGCCCGATGCCAACCCCAGACCAGGCTTGAACTCGTTCACTCCTGGTGGCTGATATCAACTCCTTGGAGAGATGAATGGCTTTTGAACTTTTTGGTTTTTCGTTTGGCAGAACAGGCAAGTTAGCCCCAACCTTGAAGCAGGATGAGGTGACAGCAAACACATCGTTTGCACCTCCTGACTATGAGGATGGGGCTTTCCCCATTTCATCGGGTGTCTATTTCAGTTCATACATGGACTTTGACGGAGGCATCAAGTCCTCTGCCGACATGATAAAGAAATATCGCGAGATGGCTCTTTATCCCGAGGTGGAGATGGCTATCGATGATATCTGCAATGAAGCCATTGTATTTGATGATACGAAAAGACCTGTTGAGATACAGGTAGATACAAAGAGTCTTTCTCCCAAGATCAAGGGAAAGATTGCCGAAGAGTTTGATGAGATCCTGCGATTGCTCAAGTTCCAAGACAAGGGATATGAGATATTCCGCAAGTGGTATATCGACGGGCGACTCTATTATCACAAGATCATCGACAAGGAGAATCTTGGAAGAGGTCTTGTCGAAGTTCGTCCGATTGAATCCACTCACATTCGCAAGGTGCGAAATGTGGTCAAGAGAAAAGACAAAACCACCAATGCCGACATCGTGGCACAGGTCGATGAGTTCTTCCTCTATAATGATCGCGAAGAGACCTCCAACAGCACGGCAGCATTCATCAATGCAGCACCTGTGAAGGGTGTGAAGATCGCTACGGATTCCATCTGCTATGTCCATAGCGGATTGTTCGATGCGGGCAAGAAGAGGGTTCTGTCATACATCCACAAGGCACTCAAGCCACTGAACCAACTCAGGATGGTCGAGGATGCCGTGGTCATCTACAGGCTCTCGCGCGCGCCTGAGCGCAGGGTGTTCTATATCGATGTCGGCAATCTCCCAAAGAACAAGGCAGAGCAGTATCTCAAGGAGATCATGAACCGCTATCGCAACAAGTTGGTCTATGATGCATCCACAGGTGAACTGAAGGATGAGCGTAGACACATGACCATGATGGAGGATTTCTGGCTTCCCCGCCGTGAAGGTGGAAAGGGAACAGAGATCAGCACACTTCCTGGTGGGCAGAACCTTGGGCAGATGGAAGATGTTCTTTACTTCCAGAAGAAACTATACAAGTCCCTCAATGTTCCATCCTCTCGTCTTGAGACCGATCAGAACGGTTTCAATATGGGTAGGCAAGCCGAGATCACCAGAGACGAACTCAAGTTCTTTAGATTCATTGAGCGTCTACGAAAGAAGTTCTCCGAACTATTCCTTGAACTTCTCAAGACGCAGTTGATTCTCAAGGGCGTGATCACCAAGGAAGATTGGGAATATCTGCACCCCGCGATTCGGTTTGAGTTCCGCAAGGATTCTTACTTCACCGAAGCCAAGGAGAACGAGACCCTGACCACAAGATTGAATCTTGTCACTGCTGCCGATCCATACATCGGCAAGTATTTCTCAAGGCATTTCGTGCAGAAGAACATCATGCGTATGTCCGATGAAGAGATTGAGGACATGAATGCACAGATAGAGGAAGAAAAGGCTATGAACCCAGAGGCAGCAATGCCGACTCAGGTGACTACTCAGGTAGACACCCAGAGGCTCATGGGAGACCTTCAGAACCAGCAGCAACTACAGGCACAGCACGATGAACTGATGCTTCAGCAGATGTCTGGACAGGACGAACAAAAGCCTTCCGATTCAAAGAAATCTCAAACATCCAAGAAGAAATAAATAGGATTACTGGAGAATAAAATGTCTGACACCAAAGAACTAATCAGATCGATCATGGACGAGGATTTCGTCGCTGCCAAAGAACTAACGAAGAATCTTGTATTCTCTGCGGTTGCAGATCAACTTGAACTTGCCCGTCAGGAAGTCGGTGCAAATCTATTTGGTTGCGATGACTGCGAGGAAATGAATGAAGGTCAGATGTCTGCCAATCGCTATAGCGGTGGCACTTTGCCAAAGAAGAAGGGTGGCAAGGACTATGACAAGGATGGCATGGTGGAGAATCCAAAGGATGAAGTCCTTGGTTCCCGCATTAATGCCGCCGTCAAATCGGGTAAGTTGACTCCCGAACAAGCAGCAAAGACCAAGAACAAGGGCATGTACCGCTAAAGGAGCCAAAGATGCTACTGATCACCGAACATACTGAAGACAACATTCAGACCCTCTCTGAGGACGCAGGTGGAGGAAAGAAGAACTACTTCATCCGTGGCATCTTCATGGAGTCCGAGCGCGTAAACAACAATGGCAGAATGTACCGCAAGCCCATCATGGAGCGTGAGGTTAGTAGATACAATGACAAGTACATCAAGACCAGTCGTTCTCTTGGAGAACTTGGGCATCCCGAAGGTCCGAGCATCAATCTTGATCGCGTCTGCCATATCATCAAGGAACTTAAGATGGACGGAGCCACCGTCTATGGCAAGGCAAAGATTCTTGACACTCCCTATGGAAAGATCGTTCAGAATCTAATCGATGAAGGTGTGCGTCTTGGAGTCTCGTCCCGTGGAATGGGTTCACTCAAGCAGGTGAACGGAATCAACGAGGTACAGGATGATTTCAATCTTGCCACCGTAGACATCGTAGCCGATCCCTCAGCCCCGAATGCCTTTGTAAATGGCATCATGGAAGGCAAGGAATGGGTATGGAATAACGGTGTTCTTGCAGAGAAGCACATTGCATCCTACAAGAACACCATCAAGAAGGCAACATCCCGAGAACTAGAAGAAGCAAAGTTGGAAGTCTTCAAGGACTTCATTTCCAAACTTTAAGTTTTATACATATGGGAAGATAAAGGAGATTCTAATGCCACAGCCAGAAGAGTTTTTCGAAGAAGAAGAAATCCTTGAAGATGACGACACCATCAGCGAAGAAGAAATCGATGATGATGACTATATTGACGAGGACGAAGAGATCCTAGACGATGATGATACCATCGATGAGGACGATGAGGACGATGAGGACGAGGAAGATGTCAATGAGCAATATGAAGTTGTCATTGACAAGGAAAAGTATGACATGGATATGAGTGGAAAGGGAACGAAAATCGTCTACCCATCCGATGACAAGTCCGCTGCCAACAAGTCCACCATCGCTTCAAAGGTTCCGTTTGTCGGCAAGGCAAAGATTCCTGACAAGTCCGACTTCACCATGAGCGAGCATATGACCGCCATGTTCGATGGAGAGGAACTTTCAGAGGACTTCAAGAACAAGGCTGTTGCAGTCTTTGAAGCCGCAATCAACGAGCGTTACGATGCAATCGTTGCCCGACTTGAAGAGGCATATGAGCAGACGATCACCGAGAACACCGAGAAGATTCTTGATGAACTCGCCAGCCGTGTCAATGACTACATCTCGTACATTGCCGAGGAATGGATGAAGGAGAATCGCCTTGTTGTCGAAAGCGGCATCAAGAACGAGATCGCTGACAACTTCCTTGAGGGTCTGCGCGACATCTTTGAGCAGAACTATGTGCAGGTTCCAGAGGAGAAGATCGATCTCATCGATACCCTTGATGAGTCGGTCACTGAACTCAAGAATCAGGTCAATGAGCAAGTCGCAGAGAACATGGAACTCCGCAAGCAGATCCTTGCCCTCCGTTGCGATGACATCTTTGAATCATACTGCGATGGTCTAGCGGACACTCAGATTGAGAAACTCCGCACTCTTGCAGAAGGCATTGAGTTTGATTCAGAGGAACTTTTCGAGGAGAAACTCGCAGTCCTCAAGGAATCATACTTTGGCAATGCCCGCCGCGCCCGCAGGGCTGCTCCAGTCACCAATGAACTCAATGAGGCTGTGATCCTTGAGTCGGGTGAAGACGAGCAGGAGCAGGTCGAGGAGCCAGTAACAGCAAATCCAATCATGCAGAACTACATCTCTGCACTATCACGCAAAGGTCTTAAGAACAGGTAATCTGTTCAGAACAAATTTAGGAGTAAATAGAAATGGGAACATTCACACTAGTCGAACAACTTGAGCGCAAGTGGCAGCCAGTCATGGAGCATGACAGCCTCTCGCCCGTCAAGGACAACTATCGCCGTGCAGTCACGGCAATTCTTCTTGAGAATCAGGAACAGGCTCTTCGCGAGGCATCTTCCGTCAATAGCCTTGGAGGATCCAATAATACTCCTGGCGCATTGACCTATGATGGTGGTGCTGGTCTTGCAGGCTACGATCCAATTCTCATCTCGCTCGTTCGTCGCGCAATGCCAAATCTCATGGCATATGATGTTGCATCGGTTCAGCCAATGACCTCGCCAACTGGACTCATCTTTGCCATGAAGTCTCAGTATAATAACCGTGGTGGTGGCGAAGCATTGTTCCAAGAACCACTTACTCGCTTTTCTGGTGGCACTGGCAACACTTCCGCAGGCGGAAATACATCAGAGTTTGGATATGTCGGTGATCCTCTCTTCGGTCTCAGTAGCACTGCTTCTGCTGGCATTGGCACATCTGCTGGTTGGGAACCTGGATATGGAATGGTTCGTGAAGTTGGTGAAGCATTGGGTGATGTAAACACCAGTGATTTTGCCACAATGGCATTCACCATTGAGCGTGCTGCCGTCACTGCAAGGACTCGCGCTCTCAAGGCTGAGTACACCATCGAACTTGCTCAGGATCTCAAGGCTATTCACGGCTTGGATGCAGAGACCGAACTCGCCAACATCCTCAGCACTGAAATTCTTGCTGAAATCAACCGCGAAGTCGTTCGTTCGATCTATGTAACAGCCAAACTCGGTGCCCAGCACAGCGATCTCTTCTATAAGGGTGCCACCTACAACTTCCAGGGAGGTGCTACAAATCCCGGAGTCACAGGATTGGCAACTCCTGGTGGTGTCTATGATCTCCTTCGCGACTCGGACGGTCGTTGGTCTGCTGAGAAGTTCCGTGGTCTCATGTTCCAGATTGAGCGTGAGTGCAATGTGATCGCCAAGGATACCCGCCGTGGAAAGGGCAACTTCATCATCTGCTCGGCAGATGTTGCTTCAGCCCTCGCAATGGGTGGCTTCCTCAACATCAGCCCCGCGCTGAATGTTAGCCTTGACGTTGACGACACTGGCAACACCTTTGCTGGTACCCTCAACGGCAAGATCAAGGTGTACATCG
>Ga0129333_10000122_pt1 | contig 51090 bp, 23 predicted proteins | sample CPB6_08_DNA_FD_94474 | JGI IMG/M metagenome (GOLD analysis project Ga0129333, IMG submission 94474) | Freshwater to marine salinity gradient microbial communities from Chesapeake Bay, USA - CPBay_Sum_0.6_0.8_DNA | ecosystem: Environmental > Aquatic > Marine > Coastal | place: USA: Chesapeake... | reverse complement strand
TCAGATGTACGCTCTATGCACAAGTTGCTCTCCACGGACAACTTGATCACGGATAGAGCTGTCATGTCTGAAATTAAGAACAATGCCTTCCTCCTGATAAAGCGTGAGACTAATCTGAGGAAGCTATGGGCAACCGATACAGTTTTTACTACCATCCCCTGTTTGGAGATGGTAGAAGTTCCTATTTCAGAATGCTGTGATTATGTCGATCCTTGCACTGTAGGTAGAACAAAGTTTAAGCTTCCTAGAATTACAGAAGGTAATTACCAGTATGTTATCCAGGGAGTTTACTCTATCAATGCAATGAGTGGGCAGGGAAAGAAACTGAAAGAAATAACCATCAACCGATACGTAAACTTGCTCAAGCTTCCAATTATCAAAAAGGAAGAGTACTACTGGATTTCTAATGGTTATCTGTATGTGAACAACCCCCTCCTAAAAGCAATCAGACTGGTTGCTCTCTTTGAGGAAGATGTTCCAAACGAGATCATGTATCCCGAATGTGGATGTGGAACTCCTGAGTATACAACAGAACAACTGTGTATGAATCCTCTAGATAAGGAATCACCTGTTCCAGGATACCTGGAAAAGCAAGTATTAGAGCTCACTTCTCAAAAGCTTCTCTCTACGTATTTCAAATTGAAGACAGACATCACAAGTGATGGAGTTGATGGTCAAGCACCAAACGCTCCAAACTTGAGATGATATGAGAGTGAAGATAGACTGGCGAAGCGCTAGTAAAGATAACTACAATAGTTTCTGCAAGAAGCACCCCTCTATCAAACTAACGTTTGACGAATGGAGAAACATCGTTTATTCCTATAATGATGCTTTCAAAGAATACATTCTTGAGACAGGAGAAAGATCAAGACTTCCATTTGGATTTGGTGAGTTTTCCATTAACAAGAAAAAGCGTAGAAAGGTAAAGGGTATAGATGGTAAAGAGTTTGTCAATCTTCCTATAGACTGGAAAAAGACAAAAGAGAAAGGTAAACGTATCTATAACTTCAACTTCCACACAGAGGGTTATTTCTTTGGGTGGATGTGGTTTAAAGACACAGCAAGATTTAAACAATCAAGTTTGTGGTACTTCAAACCTTCCAGAAACACTTCTAGACTACTTTCCCACTATCTAAAAACTAACGACAAGTATCAGCATATATATCGTGAATGGAAAAAGTAAAATAGATGTCATACTATTACAAATATAATTTCATCAGCCCAGAGCCTGTGTATGCCACCGTTAAGGAGGAATTCAAAAGTTATTTTGATACAGGAGCTGTTGATGATTTGATGTTCCCCACCTACCTGGACAAGTGTCTCAGGAAGCTAGGTAGAACCACTTATGTAATTTCCCAAGAAATCCTGCACATCTGTGACTATGAGGCTAGACTCCCAGACAACTTTTTTGCTGTTCGTGAGGCATGGCTTTGTACAGCTGTAAATGGTTATCCTTACCAACAAGCTAACTCTTTCTATTCTCAGGCTGCTAGCTCTACAACAATTCAGGTGAGCCCTGTTATTGTGTATGGCAATCCTTGTGAGGCGGGTAATTGTGGCCAGGAGTTCTGTCCTAAATGTATGCCTAATCTGGTACAGGCTGTCTACAAGACAAACAACCAAGCCCCCGTACTCTATCGAAAGGAATATCTTCTCAAGCCTGGTAATATCTCCGCACAGGGTAACTGTGGTGTAGACTATACCAGCAACTGGGAGTTCTACCAACAGGCACCTCCTATCAACGAGTTCACACCTGGTTCTTCTTGGTATGACTCATTTGACATCAGAGATAATAAGTTTGTAACCAACTTCCGTAATGGAGTGGTTCACCTGCTTTTCTATGCTACAGAATATGATGCTGGTGGAAATCAACTGATTCCTGATAACTATCGTATAAGGGAATATGTTGAGGCTTTCATCAAGTATAAGATAATTGAAACGCTCACCAATCAGACAAATGATGAGACATTCAATCAGCTTCAGCAGAAACTAGCTTTCTACAAACAACAGTCTGATGAAGCATTCATCATGGCTGATATCGAGATTAAGAAGCAAGATCCTTGGACTAAGCAACGTAGAATTAAGAACGATCTTAACAGATTTAACATGTACGAACTACCCAACCGTACTAACAGATATGGTTGGAGACGTAACAACTAATACCCATGGCTGAACAGGAACAAGGCAATATTAGGCAGGAGTATAATAATGCTACGACTGGTCTTAACATGGACCAGACCCTTAATCAGATTCCAAAGGGTAAGTTAACCTATGCATTAAATGCAACTGTTGAGAACTTTGACTCTAATTCTGTAAACTATCAGAATGAGCCTGGGAATGAACCTTGTGTTACATTCCCTTCTGGCTTTGTATTGATAGGTACACACTTCATCCAAGAGAAGAACAAACACGTATTCTTCATCACCAATCCAGAAACAGGTGCTTCTGAGATTGGATACATGGATAATAATGATTGTATCTATCGTACATACGTAAGTGCTCCTTGTCTCAATTTTAATATCAACAATCCCATCCATAAGTCTGTCCACAGAATTACAGAATGTAATACAGAAGTATATTGGACAGATGGACTCAATCCCCGTAGATATATTGATCTCAATCCAGACAACCTACCCTATGTCCTTATAGGAGGCACCCCTGCGTGCGATCCTGTGTATAGTGATCAGATAGACTGTAATGGACTGAATGTACAGCCTGACTTTGTTATACCTCAGTTGGATGTCACTAGAATAGCTACAGGAGGAGATCTTCAGGCTGGTACATACCAGTTTGCTATTCAATACTGTGATCCTGCTGGAAACCCTTTCACATCCTACTACTCTGTAACCAATCCCACTCCTGTTGCTGATACAAGTATTACCACCCCTAATTTTAATTATCAGGTGGGTAGATCTATTGAACTCACTGTCAGCAACTTAGATAACACAGGACTATATGACTATTTTAATATAGCAGTTATCAAAACTATAAACGCCATCACTTCTGTAGAATTGATAGGTACGTATTTTATTGATGGTGCAAGTCAGGTGATCACTTACACAGGTCAGAATAAAACTAATGTTCGTCTCACCATTAATGACATATTTGAGAAGTTTCCATATTACGAGATTGCTCAAGATTTGACAGCTGTACGTGATGTATTAGTATGGGACCAGCTTACATCTATTGAAAGAATTAACTACCAAAAGATAGCTAATGGTATTGATCTTCAGTGGGAAACCTATCGCATTCCTGCTAATGAGAGTTATGCAGATGAGCTAAATGCTACTAACCTGCGTGGTTATCTAAGGGATGAGGTGTATGCTTTTGAGATAGTGTTCCTCCTTCAGAATGGTAAACAAACTGATGGATTCCATATTCCTGGTAGAGTGGCAAACGTTTTAGACCTATCTCCTGTTTCTCAAAGTAATGACGATTTTATAGGTGACCCAGATCCTTTTACAGGAACTAGTCCTTATTGGAAGATATACAACACAGCTACAGTTACAGGTTTCTCTCCAGGATATTCTCCTGCTACAGGATATAAAGGACCATATCAATATGGTGAGTTTGCATATTGGCAATCTACGGAAGAATATCCTTGTAACGAAGAGCTGTGGGGAGACTTAGCTGGTCAACCTATCAGGCACCATAAGTTCCCAGATGCACTAGTAAGTCCTATATTTGAGTCTGCCATCTTCACAGGCCAAAACTCTATGGCTATCCAGAAGGATGCTGTTTTCCCATTAGGTGTTAGAATAGATGTACAACAAGTTGTATCTCTTATTCAAGCTTCTGATCTCACCACTGAACAAAAGAATGAGATAGCTGGATTTAAGATTATCCGTGGTGACAGAAGCACCAATAAATCTATCGTAGCTAAGGGTATCCTCAGAAATGTGGGTAAGTATAATAGAGAGGGTACAGACTACTACTTCCCCAACTATCCTTACAACGATCTCAGACAAGATCCATTCTTGCTTGAAAATAGCAATGCTTACACTATTCCTCTTGCTGCAAACAGTACATCCTCTGTATGTAGACAGTTCACTGTATATGCAACAAAGGCTGGTGTAATAAAGTATATTGATTGTTATTCTGGAGAAGGTGTTACAAAAACTATTGGTGGTGACTTCCCTCTAAACACATCTTTCAACCTATGTGCTTTAGATTTCCCATCTCCAAAGTTTGATCAGGGAGCAGAAGGATCAATTATATCTAACACTTACAACTGGTATAAGCTTACAGTGGGAGCTGCTGACCAAACTCAGTTTTGGTACTATCCTCCTGTTCCTACAAGTGGAGGATGTGGATTTGATGGACTTAGTGCAAATATACTTCCTCCTCCTTCAGGATATTCTGATTGGGCAGAATACTGTGCTCTCAATCCAACTAATGGATGTTGTAATAGTCCTCAGGCAGCTCTAGAAAAAACATTCTGGGATGTTGATGGATCTTTATTTGGTGGTGTTAGAATCATACCATCTTTAAGTCCTCCTGTTTATAAAGATGGTGATGGTGGATATAGTGTTGAGTTATTAGACACTATTGGTTATGGACTATGTGCTCCATCTCAACTCAATGCATTTGATGAAGAATGATCTAAATACAGACATGTATTTAACTCTCCTGAAACATCCTTTGGACAACCATTCTTAGGTAATGTTCTGAAGCTAGAGAATGTTATTTTTGGTGCTGGTAGAGCTCACTTTGTACAGGTGAAAGATAACGCCATGTACAGACTGCTAAGCCTTGAAGCTCAACAGGATGCACTAAACAGCGCTAACCAAATTGCAGATGTCACTACTCCATATAATGCATCTGCATTATTTGCTGCTTACCAAGCCTATCTTACGATATACATAAATGGTATCACTAGACAAAACTATTCCTATTCTTACAACTCAATTGCTAGCTATGACTATAGCAATTTAATTAACAATGGATTAGGAATTAAGCAGCGTGAACTTGAACTTAAGCAATACCTAATTCCTGGTGTACAAGGAGTGAATGATGATGAGGATGTAAACAATTGGAACAGAGAGAGTTCTGTCTATCTGAAGACTAAGTCAAATAGACCTCCTCTACCATTCCCCAACCAAACTCCTACAATAGGTGGCACTGTTAATGACAGATCTAGAATGACCCTTAGTGATTCAGGTGTTGATGGAAATGTGGACAACTGTTCTGTTCCTGCTCAAGATCAATACATAAGTGTTATCTCCTACTACGGATCTCTCAAGAACATATTTGTTAATCAGTATGGACAGATATATTCTTATGATACAGTGGATACAGGGTTCCAAAGAGACATCACTCCTGCAACCACTTCTACAACCACCTTCTTTGGAGGGGATACATTTATTAGCAAGTTTGCTTTCAAAACTAAGTTACCGTTCTTTATAGACAATCGTGTAAATGCTCCTGATGATAGTGACATATTTTATGATGAAATAGGTAATGTTGCCTATCCTGTATATTGGCATTCAGCACGTTCTATTCTTTCAGACGCGTCTATTAATGAAGCGGTATTGACAAACTTCTTCTCCATCAAGGCTAATAACCTTGATTGTCCTAATAGTCAAACTCCTATTACAAGTAATGGTAGAACTTTCTATGACGGAAAGATGTACCAGTTTGCATATGGAATTCCCTACTTCTATTGTGAAAGCTCTTATAATGTTGACCTACGTCAAGCATTTAATAATAGAGAAGGAGACTTCTGGCCTCATGTGAGTACAGGTATTCCTGATGACTGGGTGCAGGAAAGCTATGTTCCCATTGCTCAGGACAACACCTACTACTATAATGTAACGTTCTCTAAGCAAAACAGAGAGAACACATTCACTCACCTACCTTTTGATTGGAAAGCAATTTGTTATACACAGTATCCTTTTAGAGCCATCTACTCAGACACTCAAAATATAGATGCTGATAACAGAGTGAATAACTGGTTGATTTACAGAGCCCTTTCTTATTTTGACTTCCCTCAGAACTTTGGAGATCTTATTTCTCTGGATGGAATTCAGAATAGAGCTGTTCTTGCTCGCTTTGAGAACAAGACACTCATGTATAACAACCTCCTTACGATAGATACAAGTAATCCTCAGGCTGCATACGTGGGTAATCCTAGCTTGTTCAGAGGAGCACCTCCAATTGACTTTGCAGAAACTGACTTGGGATTTGTAGGAAGCCAGCACAAGATGCTCCTTAAGATTCCACAAGGACAGGTGACTGTGGATGCTAAACGTGGTCAGGTGTTTCTTATTACTGATACACAGGCTGCAGACATATCTGGGTTTGGTTCAGGACTAAACAGGTTCTTTACAGACCACCTGGCATTTGAAATCCTTCGTTACTTCCCCACTGTACCAATTGACAACCATTTTAATGGTATTGGTTTACATGGTGTGTATGACAGTAAATATGATCGTGTCCTGATAACCAAGCTTGACTATGTTCCAAAGAGCAAGGATGTTAAATGGGACCCTGTTAATAAGGAGTTTTACGTAGAGGAAATCTATCCTCAGAATGCTCCTACTACAACCAGCACCACTACATCTGCAGGAACAACCACTAGCACAACAACTAAACCAGGAACACTTACAACCACCACCACTATTCGTCCTTTGGTTACACGCAAGGTGGTATATGTTACAGATACAGAATACTTCTGTAACAAGAGTTGGACAGTGTCTTTCAACTTCAACACCAAGAGCTGGGTAAGCTTCCATAGCTACCTACCTAACTGGTACATTGGAGAGAACAACTTCTTCTATTCTGGTATCAATGGATGTTGTGGTGACCTTGAAGCAATTGTTGGTACAATTGGACCTATTCCAACCACTACATCCACTACAACGAAACTTGGCTAAAGTACCATAAATGGCAAAGACAATCATCATAAAGTTAACTTCTTCAGGACCTGGAATGGGCCCTTTCACAATTAGTGATGAGTTTGGAAACATCATGGCAACAGATGTGTCTATAGCTCAACTAATTGATGGGGTGACATTCAGCGTGGCTGATAATGTTACTATGGTGACACTGAGTTCCACTGGTAAATGCAATACCAATAAAACCTTCCCCATCACTGTTACCAATCCTGTGGCTATAGCAGCTTCAGAATACACACAGAAAAGAACAGCTTGCCTTTGGAGACACCTGAAGAACCCAGTGATATACAACTACTTCTATGGAAACATAGAACCCTACATCATTGAGTATCCTTTTGCCTACCAGTATCAGGACGAGATCCTTCAGAGTGTTCAGGATTACACCAAGGCGTATAGGTATTTCCCTGATCCAGATGGTGTGTCTGATGACAACCGCAAGATAGAAACTGACAATGCTTGGTTTAATAAGGCAGTGTTGTACAATGGTCAACAGAGTACAGGTGTGTTGGAACTAGTACCAAAGCCTATAAACAATCTCAAGGACTACTTGAAGTATCCTTTATATAACACTGATAGTAAGACAATTACATTCACAAAGAGTGATAACTTCTATCAGTATAATACATTCTGGTCACTGGTAAAAAATAAACAGGAACCCTTGTTCGTTCGTACGTGTGAATCCTTATCTTTGGATAAGGTGGTGAACCAAGCCAATATGGACTATGGCAAGAGATCCTTCAAGAAGGAACCTCTAAGAGCTAAAGAGTTGAAAGTGAGACACATACTGGATAATAGATCAGATGCACATCTAGTATCCCAGTTCATTATTACACCTGCTCAAATCTCTTACAAGTAATGGCAAAGAAGCTCACATCAGCAAAAGCAAAGAAGATATTACACGACAAGAGCGTGCATGGGCATCCTTTGACCGAGCAGCAGCGTAAGTTCTTTGGTGCTATTGCAGGAGGAGCTAAGCCTTATAAAGCTGAGGAAGGTGGATGGTTAGATAAATACGAAGCTCAAGGTGGTACCATCCTTGATGGTCGTGCACAACAATACTTATCTAACAGAACAGGTGATCTTCAATCATTTAGACCAAGAGTAGATGTAAACTTTGCTAAGAATATAGCTGCTGCAAGAAAGAGAGATGAGGAAGCTGCATTGAGAGAACAGATGCCTAAACCTTCTTTCATAGGTCCTGCAGATACACGCGTAAGCACACAGCTTATAAAGAAAGAACAAGCTGAACAGCGTGCTAGACAAGAAGCTCAACAGAGATCAGCTCTTGCACAGACATTTGGATCATTTACACCCACTGGTAGTCCCGCTGCTGGAGCAATAGGTGCTGAGACATTTGTAAATCTCAATCCTATTACAGGACCTGCAATGTCTGCAGCAAGACTTACACAACAAGCACTAGGTGAAAATCCTTATGGGTTTGATTCTAATAATACTTGGTGGAAAAATGGATTAGCTAACTTAGCACTTGCAGGGGATATTGTTGGAGTGGGAATGCTTCGTAATATGAGATTACCACAGAATGCACCCGCAAGTTCTCAAGCATTAAGTAGATTAAATCAACAAATAAGACCTTCAGTAAAACCACAAACTGCACCAGCAGTAGATTTTTCTAAATATCCTTCTCAACTGGAAGCTATAAGAGCAAGAGCTCAAAGGATGTTGGAACAAGAAAGTAAATGGAGAGGTCAAGATAATACCAGACTAAGAAATCAATTTGAAACAGCTACAGAAAGACATAATCCAGCATCAGATTATCCTGGGGAGAAAATAGGTGCAAATACAGGAGAAGCCACTGAGATAAGTAGACATGCAAACTTATCAGATGCTAACAAAGCTAGAATGGCTGCTCATGAAGTAGGTCATTATTATCATAATGCTGTAGAAGAAGCAAATGCGTGGAATAAATACTTTGATTGGTCGGTTCTTGATAATTTAGATATAAAGAAAATACATAGAATGAGACAATATTTAACAGGTAGTAAACCTAGATTTATGTCTCACTATCCTGAACAAACACCTCCTTCTGGAAAATTTAATCAATGGAAACCTAAAGGGGTTCCTTCTGGAGATGAGCTTAGAGAAAGGGCTGCCCAACTTAAAGACTATATAGCTTATAAAAATAACATTCCATTAAACAAAGATTTTAAGATAACTAAATCCCAACTTAATGATGCGATTAAAAACTACGTAAAGGAAACAGGGTTAGATAATAGTATGACTCCGTTTTTGGAAGCATTGAAAAAGAAGGGGAACATTAGTGGATTTTTAAAAGAAATGAATAAAAGACCATTAAGTGTAGCACCATTTATAGGAATAGGAGGAGCAGGGCTTTTAGGAGAAGGAACATTACAAGAAAAGAAACAAGATGGTGGTTCGTTGGATAAATATGAAGCTCAAAATGGTCTTACGTTAGCTAAAGAAAATGCTGTTTTAGCATACATGCAAGGACTAAAAGCTAGTGATCCAAAACCAAAACCTATATCTCCAGAACAAAGTGCTGCTATTGTTAATAGAATTAATGCAAAAAATCCAGGAAGAGTATTAGTAGCTACAAATACTCCTGAAGTTTTAGAAGCTAAGAGAAAGGAAAAATATGCAGCGCTTTGGGAAGCAGAAGAGAAAGAAGCACAGAGACTAAAAGAAGAACGAGCTGCTGCAGCTAAAACACGTAAAGAGGTTTTAGCTGGTTATGAAGATGCATCATTTACATTTCCCACTGGTGAAACAAAGAAGTGGAAGGATATGGATTTCCGTGAACAACAATATGTTGTTGGTAAAAACATGGGGTCATGGAACAATGATAACTGGACTGATTGGATTAATCCTATTGCTTGGATAGGTAGTATGGGTGAAGGACTTGCCACTTCTCCTTACGAGGCTAGAAGAACTAATTCTATACTCCCATATATAACTGGTGTAGGCGCTCCTCTTTTAACAGGCGCTCTTGCAGGAATAGGTACAAAAGGAAACACAGCACAGTTTGTAGAAAACATTATTAGTCCGCTACCTGTCTCGGTATCTGATGTCACTAGTAATGTAAAAAAAGCTGCTCAATCTTGGCAGATGAAAGAGCTACCTGGATTGCACCTAAAGTCAACTATGACTGAAGGTCCTATTTCTAAGATAGTAGAACCTAAGACAGGACTTGTTAATGTAGAACAGGCGCTTGGTATTATAGGTAAAGAGTCTGGTGGTAAGGAAAAGGTAGGTTTAATCAAAAAGGTCTTAGGTGATACTCCTCCTCAGAAGATGGATTTTAATGAGTTTAGAGAAACTGTACAAAAACAACTTATTCCTTTAGAAAGACAAGTTGTTAACTATAGAAGTGATTATGGTCTAAACAGATTGGGATATGGAACTACTAAACCAGAAAGTTGGGATTTAGCAAATCCAAATGAGTTGCTAGAGAATCAAACTCTTTTATTAAGTAACAAATCTAGTTTTGGACTAGGTTCTGGTGCTCATAATAATCCTGATGAAACTTTAGGTCATATTCATTTTTTAAGAGATGCTGAAACACCTGATGTACTTACAGTGACACAGATACAATCTGATGCCTTCCAAGGGAGGCACAGAACAATGCATAAGAGTAAAGAAGAGGCAATGTTTTCTTTTAAAAAACAAGAGAAACATGCTAAAGCAATGGAGGATTTATATAGCAAAGCAAAACCTAGAGTGGGTAATGATGGTACAGTGGATTTAGATTTTATGGGTCGTCCTATATGGTATGAACTACCTAATGGTCAACTTATTACTAGAGAAATATTTGAAGAAGGAGCATCTAAGCAACTAAAGATCAATGAATTAAAAAGAGCAGAGGTAGAAAACTTTGAACAGAAGTCTTTGTTAGATAAGTCACATCAAGAGAGATATTTGCAAGAGATAATGTCATATGCTGGAGAAAGAGGAATGAATAAACTCAGGTTACCCACTAGTGAAACTGCTGCTAAGGTGCAAAACTATAAACCTGTTACCACTTCTGATAAAGTTCTAGAAAAGTATAACCAAACTAAAGACACTCCTGAATGGGAAGAGTTGATGAAATCAGCTCCAGATGCTGATAAGGTTAGAGTGGAAAAGATTTTGAAGGGGGAGATCAAAGGAGATATATATGAACTAGACACAGAAACAATTCTCAAAAAGTACAGAGAACAGCCTAAGAATATCAAAAAGCTTTTTGGTGTAGAACCTAAAATAGTGACAGATAGTAAAGGTAACACATGGTATGAGATAGATGTTCCTAAATCGTTTAAAGAGGGTAAGGGAGAAATAAAAGCATTTGAACAAGGTGGATGGTTAGATAAATATGAGCAGGGAGGGATGGTGTTGAAACAAAAGGAAACTGACAACTATGGCAAAAAGGCCAATCCTAATGAGGTGGATGTAAGTCTACCTCCTGGATTTGTAGGACTGGCATACAACACTAAAGGGCGTAACTATAGTCCTGCATGGGGTGGACAGTTTGCTATGGGTGGTACTCTTCCTGGCGCTACAGGAATGATGTACGCACGTACAATCAACCCTGCTCCTAGCAATGGTCCATATGCTAAGAAGACCAAGGCTAGTGCACAGGATGGTAAAAAGCTGTCCTACTCTGCTTGGAAGAAAAAGCACAACCTGAAGGAAACTGAAGACTACAATCTAAAGAGAGCTTGGGAACTAGGATATGCCCCAGACAAAACTGGTCACCTACCTACAGTGGATAATCAAACTGGAGAGTTTCTGAAGGCAAAAGGACACCCTACATTGCAACTAGAGATTGACTGGTACAATAGTCCTGAGGCTGCAGACTTTAGGAGTAAGAATATAATTGACAGCTCTGGTAAGTTTTTCAAGTATGTTCCTAAGTCTCAGAATGGACAGGAGATGAAATTCTACCAAGAGGGATTAGACTTCACTCCTAAGACTATTAGTCAGGATGGTAGTAACATATACTCCCCAAAAGACATAAAGGCAAAAACTAAATACCCTTATCCTGAAGATGATCCTCGTTCAAGAGGACTGTTTACTCGTAATCCTGATAAGAGAGAGCCTGTTGTTATTTCTGATATAAATGAATATAATAGAAGAAAAAGGGCTTATCAGGATAGTCTAAGACTATATAATCAAGCAAAAGCAGATTATGAATCAGAAAGGCATTGGCTATCATATGAGGAGGCTGCTTCTAGTCCATATAACCTTAGAGGAAAAGATGTAGAAAAGTATTTAAGAGAACAAAATTTTAGAAATCAGCTGCAGTTACCCTGGCCTAACAAGTTTTTTTTAAGAAATAGAGACAATCCAATAAAACCAACAACTCTATCGCTTGACGACGGAAATTTCGTTACTAATGCTTTTTACAAAAAACCAGTACAACCCGTAGTATATAGACCAGAACCTGAGATTGAACTTCCAAGTTTAAGACAGAGATTTGCACCCATTGAGCCAGAGGGGGATGTAAATTTAGAATACACCCTCCCAACACCAAGACAACCAATCTTACCAAAACCAAAGAAACTATATATTCAAGAAGAAGAAAAAGCAACACCTTTAAAAGACTTCATTGAAAGAATGCAGCAACGAGCTGAGGAAAGAAAAGGTGAAAGAAAAACTAAAAAAGGTATTAAGAGCCAGTTAAAGTGTTTTGCTGGTGTATGTAGGGATGAGGACGGTAATATTGTATCAGCTCAAGATGGTTCAGAAATACCTGTAGATTCCATGGGCTATTGGAACCCTGACAACTGGGGCAATCCTGTAATCATCCCATCCACAGACATCACTATGGAGGGAGTGGATCAACCACTAATTGGAATCTCTGACACAGGAGATGTACAATACATGGAGCCTGGAGAGGATTATCAATTTGATGGGGAGTATGTTACAGAATACCCTGTGGCTCAAAACGGTAACCGTACCAGAAACCACCCAGCAAGTGAAGTTTTCGAAGCTATAAAGAAGTTATCAGCACCTACAAGAGACGATAGTCTTAGGGTGTACAATAACGCAATGCAGCTAAAAGCTTTCTATGATAAGTTGCTTCCCTACTACATGCCCCCTAAATTTAGTAAGATTTATTCTGAAACAGATCTTATTAAAGATTTAGAAAGTGGAGAAATTCAGGAACAAACTTTAAGACATGAAAATGTCACCGAAAAAAACAAAGCTATTATTAGGGCAAACAAAAATCCTAATATATCCTATCTAAGTGATCTTATAACAGGAAACATAGATCCTGCTGCTCCTTTGGCTATATATGACAAACGTATAAAGCCACAAGGTATAATTTCATATGACCCCTTCAGTACAGTACAATGGATGTTTAAAAAAGCATGGGATTTAAGAAAAAATACATCGCCTGGAGTTGATATACAAACGATAGATTCTTATCTAAATGATTATGAAATAGATGGTAGGAAAACTAGTAGAAAAGAAGCTCTTGAATTGATGTCTAAATATGGATTTGATGAAAAAACATTAAGGGATTTACAAAAGAGAGAGGCTGAGGCTAACTCTAAGCTACCAGGTCACCACACTGTAATCCCTTATTATGATCCTATTGCTGTGAAGCCTTATGACATGCTCACTGAGGAAGAGGAGAAGATAAGAAAGAGAAAGTATCCTCCAATATCACCTAAACCACCTGCACCACCCAAACCTAAACCAGTAACACCTAAACCAGTAACACCTAAACCACCAACACCTGCACCACCCAAACCTAAACCACCTGCACCTAAACCACCACCTGAAATTGAGATTCCAGGTTTGAGACGAACATTCCCACCTATGGAGGTAGAAAGGGATATAAATTTGGACTATACACTTCCAATACCAAAACAACCCACCCTTCCAACTCTTAAAAAGGTGTCTGTTCCAGAAAAACCAGAGCGTGAGAAAAACACTCCTATTAAGGATTTTATTCAAAGAGCACAACAAAGAGCAGAAGAAAGAAAGGGTGAGAGAAAGACCAGGAAAGGTATTAGAAGTCAGCTGAAATGTTTTGCTGGTGTATGCCGAGATGAAGATGGTAATATTGTAGCTAGAGATGGTGTTAGTGTAAATAATGCTGATGCTCAACCTATTGAGAAGCTAGACCAATTGCTTAACTTTACAAACTATAACAAACCAACCAAGGGCGGCTGGTTAGATAAATACAATTGATATGAAAAAACAGATTCTAAAGATCGCTGGTGTTAAGTCTGAAAAGGAATTCTACAAGAAGTATCCTACAGAAGAAGCATTCATGAAAGTACATGGTAAGGCTTTTAAGAAGGCTCAGATTGGCACATATATGCAAAGTGGTGAAGCTCCAGCTCCCTTTGTTCCTTTAGATGTACATGGAATACAGTCTGACATCAACTATGCTATAACAGGTATGACAGATGCTGAGCGTAGGGAACTTGCTGCTATTCAAGCCCAACAAGCTAATCAGATGCAACAGAATAACCAATCACAGGGTGGTTCTGATCAAATGATGCAAATGATTGGTGCATTGGCTGAATCAGGAGCAGCAAAGAAGGGTAAAAAGATTCCAAAAGCACAACCAGGAAATCTTATTGGTTATCCAACAGGTCCACAACTTACACCAGCTGCTGGACAAACACCTGTTCTTCAATATCAACCTAGTGAAAATGCTCCTTCATATATTCCTAATATGGCTGGTGCAGCACCAAAGAAACGAGTGAATTGGGCTGAGGGTATTCCTATTGTAGGAAAGATTGTTGGTGGTATACAAAAATCTAAAGAGGCAAAAGATCTTTTAGAACGAACCTTACAACAAGAACAACTAACAGATGTATTTTCTCAAGCTGCTGCTAGCAGACCTGTACAACAGCCTAGAAGACAATATGTTAGACCAGAAGATATGGAGTTCCAACCAGAACAAATGTTCCCTACATATGGTGTAGGTACAAACGTACTTGCTCAAGATGGTACAATGATTGGTGGCAATCCCACAGAGATTCAGAATATGTACAATCCTGGTGTTCTATACACAGATCTTGGATATGAACCTTTGAATGATACTTCTAAAATGAAGAATTATAAGAAAGGTGGTAAACTTAAGAAAGCTCAAACTGGTCTTGAGACATTTATGAACCAACAAGGAGGTAATGAGATATTTGGTACTATTGATCAATTAGGAGCTTTCAATGATGGTGGTGGTGATATAGGTTCAGGAATTGGGGAAGCAGTTGGTTCTTTAGTTCCTATTCCTGGTGCTAAACCAATCTTCACTGCAGCTGGTAGAATTATTGGTAGTGCTTTAGATCAGAAGGCAGAGAAAACAAAAGCTTCACGAGAAAGAACTGCAAAGAATGTAGGTAATATTGTAGGTCAATCTGCAGGGATGGCTATTCAAACTATGAATAAAAGTCACATGCAAGATGGTGGAACTACATCCCCCTATGCATGGATGAGTCATACATGGCAACCTCAGGTGATTACCACCTTCGGAGAGCATAAGGTGAAAGACCTTCTTACTCCTCCTAAGGATGCAGATATGCTCAGAGCTGGTGGTCATCTAAAAGAATACACTCCTCCTAGTGCAAGAGCTATGTCTACAGAAAGACCAGCTATGCAAATGGGTGGAGAACTTGAAACACACTGGGGTGGATATGCTGAACCCATGTCTCAAAACCCATATTTACCAGATGGTGGAGAAACAATCATGTTCAGAGGACAATCTCATGATGAGAGTGATGGACAGGGAAATACAGGTATTGGTATCACCTATGGTGACAATCCTGTAGAAGTGGAAAGAGGTGAGCCTGCTATGAAGATGAAAGATGGTTCTGGTGGGGACAGTAGCCTTGTAGTGTTTGGTAATATCAAAATCACAAACGCATTTGCTGATATGCTAGCAGATCCTAAAGCTAAGGGTAAGAAGTTCAAGACCTACGTGGCTGACCTATCTAAAAAAGAGAATAAGCAGAACAAATTGATTGACAAGTCAATAGAACAACTTGATGATCTAAATGTGCAGTCTTCTTTTGACAAACTTGCTCTTGGAACATTGCAAGCAAACATTGAAGGTGCTAACGCAAAACTTAAAGACTTGGCAGACAAGAAGATAAATGCTGCTGCTCTCCAGAATGCTATTAATGATACAAAAGAAGAAGAACTTGTAAAGATTACAGACAAAGGGGATGTATTAGCTAAGAAGGGAGCTAGTATTCCCAAAGCTCAACCTGGTTTGTATGTACCTGCTCAACAGTCAGGTCTTCTCCCATATCAAATGGTTTCATCCACTGCAAAACCTGTACGTGATTCAGTTTCTTCTCAAAGAGTATCTAGTGGTCCTACAGATAATAAATATGTAAGTAAGTATGGTCTAAAACCTTGGCCAGGAAATAGATATGGACTTGGTTTAGCTACAGCTTCTGATTTCTCATCAAGAGAGTGGGATGAGGTGGCTGATATGCTTGGATTCAAAGGTAGGGGTAATACAGAGTTCCAAGAGTTTCTACTTAACAATCCTAAATCAAGACCTTTAATTGAACAGAGACATAGACAATTATATGGACAAGGTGCATTTGTTGATGGTAGACTTGGTGCTGGTTGGGAGGGTGTTGCTGAATTGATTAGACCTAGAACAGGAGGTCTTCCTAGTGAGCTAAAAAGAATTCCTCCCACTGTTCTTCCTAAACCTTCTCCAATTCCTTCACAAACTATCACTCCAAATATAACTGCATCTAAAAAGTCTGGAATTGATCCATTTACCTATATAAACCAGTTGATTCCCTATCTAAGACCTTCTGATATAGAAGATTTAGATCCTAATCAGTTATTAGGTGAGATGTATGCCCTATCTCAGAATCAAGTAGAACCTGTGCCTGCTCAGAGGTTTGCCCCTCAGCTTGGTGTACCTTATGACATATCTCTCCAAGACATCCTAAATGAGAATGAGGCTGCCTTCAGAGCTCAACAGAGAATGCTTGGTTACAACCCTGCTGCACAAAGTCAGTTGAGTGCTCAGAAATATCAAGCTAATCAAAGAGTGTTGGGTGAGCAGTTTAGAATGAACCAAGCTGAGAAACAAAGAGTGTATGAGCAGAACAGAAACTTGCTCAACCAAGCTAATCTTCAGAACTTGCAAATCCTTGATACTCAAGCACAAAGACAGGCTCAAGCTCTTTCTAAAACCAAAGCTACAACACAGGCTGCTCTTAATTCTATTGCTTCCAAGTATGCTCAGAACAGATTGGAAAACAGAACTCTGGCTACCTACGAAAATCTATACAATTATCGCTACAGTCCTGGTTTTAGAGCTATTAATATGAATCCTCTTTGGGACCCCAACCTGCCTGATATATCTGGATACACAGCTGAACAACTAAAAGCTCTGGCATCTTTTAAAGAAGCTGAAGAAAAGAAGTCCAAAAAGAAGGCTAGAAATGGAGCAATTTCAAAAGCATTTAAAAATATCTAACCAACTCAGTTAGAGCGATTTACCAAAACTCGTTATTACTCTTGGAAATTATAATTCTTTCTATTACATTTGTAACTTGATGATCTATGGCCTCTTATACAGACATAATACCCCAATTTAACCCCTACATCCAGCAGCTTCCTGTGGAGGCTATGGTGTCTGTGGGTATGGAAAAGCAAAGGCGCTATGACGAAGGTATACAAAAGCTTCAGACTCAAATAGATAACATTGCTGGACTTGACATTATTCGTGATGTTGATAGAGCCTATTTGCAGTCTAAAATAAATGAGCTTGGTAGTAACCTAAGAGGAGTGGCTGCTGGTGACTTCTCCAACTTCCAACTAGTGAACTCTGTTGGGGGTATGATTAATCAGGTGTCTAAAGACCCTATTGTACAGAACGCTGTAAACTCAACAGCTCTCTATAGGAAGGAGTATAACCTAATGGAAGAGGCTAGAAAGGAAGGAAAATCATCCATTCAGAATCAAGTGGATTTTAAAGACAAAGCATCTAAATGGTTGTATTCCAAAGACTTAGGTAGATCTTTCAATGAAACTTACACTCCTTATATTGATGTAGATAAGAAGTGGTTAGAGGTAATGAAAACCTTACACTCTGATCTTACAGAACAAGATATTGCTCAGGTGACTGTTACAAATCCTGATGGCACTGTTAATACAACAAAGACACTAGCTGCTATGCAGAGAGTGAGTAGAGAGTCAGTGAGTGCTGAGAAGATTGAAAATGCTATACGTGCAAGCCTTACACCAGATGAACTTAACCAGCTAGCCATTAATGCTAGATATGAGTTCAGAGGATATGACACTCCTCAGAAACTAGAGGTGTATTCCAAAACTAAATATGGTACACTCATCAGACAAAATGAGGAAGCTATAAAGAACCTAGAAGGATATGCCAATCTTAAGAGTTCTGATCCTGGTGAACAGAAAAAAGCACTTGCAACAATTGAGCAGTTGAAAGCAAGAAACTCACAGCTAAAGCTTGATATGGATGAGGAGATTGCTGAAATCTACGAAAACCCTGAACAAGCAAAAGCTACAATTTATAAAAATGGAGCTATTAGCCAGTTTGCTGTAGCCCATTCGTGGGAGCATAGGAAGGACAACCTCCTTCAGAACCCTGTATTAGAATCTGAACATTGGGAGAAGAAATATGCTCTAGATCTAAGTCAATACAATCTTTCTGTTCGTTCTCAGAACTGGAAAGAATACATAGATAAAGAGAAGTTAGATATAGATAAGGCAAATCTTCTAATAGCTCAAAAGAAACTTCAAGCTGACGTATTTGGTATTAACTCTCCATTTGAGACATATCTTGGAGAAAATACAAATGTTAAAGCTCCTCTGACAGCTATGGCCACTGATATAGTTAATCTAAATAATGATGCTAACGCTATTGTTGAGGATATGGCAAAAAACCTAGGAGCATCTATAGCACAAGTGGAAGAGTCTATCAAATTGTATAATAGTGGAGATCCTGCTAATGTAAAAAAAGCCCTTGAAAGCATCCCTGTTGAATGGAGAGATGAGGTTGAGAGAGTGATACAGAATAGGAATAAAGCTATTCGTATAGATGATGGTATGAAACAGGCTAGAAAAGAAGTACTAAATTCTGAAGATCTTATAAATAGACAAAAAGAAATAGATGCAGAAATCGATGCTCTTCCAAATCTTGTATTAAAAGATAAAAATGGAAGAGACGTTACATTTACTCCTAGAGAAATGATTGCATACTATGATGCTAAAAGACTTACAGCAATACCATACGGTGATGCACTTGTCAGTTATGACCGTCCTTTATCTTCTAAAGAAAAAATTCTTGAGGAAAACGATTGGAAAAATGGTCTTGCTGGAAAGTACCCATACCTCCGTAACAGAGAACTAGTTTTAAAAAGAGCAAAACTTTATGATGACACAGAGGATAAAGTGAATGATCTTCTGATGCAAAGAAGTGGTAAATATGTACCACGTTTAACTACCATTACTTTTAGTAGTGAAGGTGGAGATATTGCTAGAAGAACATGGGAAGGTATTGCTAGTAGTGTTTTCCAAAGATATAAAACTGATAAAGGTGGTGCAGCAGAATTAAGTCAAGATGATATAGACACAGGTCTTAAAGCTCTTACTTCTGAAGACAGACAAAAGATTGTTTATAAAAAACTTACACAAGGAGATAATACATATTTAGTAATGATTGCTGATGGAAAAGAAATAGTTGCTCCTTTAACACCAAGAGAAGCAGCTCAACTTCCTATCACTGATCCTAATGAACCTAGTTCACAATATGTGGATTTAGCAGATGCCTTGAATTTAGGTAATGGAAATACTAATGTTAGTAACGATCCTAGCAAGTCTTATTTCACCAGGTCTAGTATGCCTTATGTAAAAGGTATGAATGTAAAAGCTGATGTTACAACAAGTAGGACTAACTCAGGAAAAAAGTTTATTACTCTCAGAGTAGATCTTCCTGGAATAGGATGGGCTCCTCTTAAATTAAATAACTATCCATTATCAACAGATGGTATAATGACTTTCTTAGGTAGTATGACTACTGATGATCTTAAGCAACTTTATTTGAGTGATCCAAATGTTCCTCAGGAATGGAAAACAGCTATTCAAAGCATTAAATAATTTTTGGAATGCCTGATTTTGATAAAAATCTCCAGCCTATTATAAAAAAGGAAGCTCCTTTTAAGCCTGATGTAAGAGTTGGGCCTGCTAAGGAATTTGCTCCTATGAACTTCCCTGGTGGTACAGGAGACTCTGATTTATCTGCCAAACAAGATGTGTTTGCTAAACTTAGAGCTGCTGGTTCCAACTTTAATGAAAAGGGTGTATTTGTAACCAACGCTATGTTGGATGCAAATAGGAGATATTCAACATACAACCCCACTGTAGCTAATCAAGAAGACTATGCTGCATATGGTCAATCCAATTGGGACAAAGCAGCTAATGGTCTTCTAAAGGGTGCTAATCTAGTTGGTACAACTATCGCTGGTAGTTTTGGTATGCTCATGGGTATTCCAGGTGCAATGTTAAAAGGGAGGATTGCTGAAATATGGGACAACCCTGCACTTAGAGAGTTAGATAAATGGAACGAAGAAGTAGATCAAATATATCTACCTAACTTTTATACACAGGCTGAGAAAGATGCAGAATGGTATTCTCGTACTAACTGGTTCAAAACCAACTTCCTATTTGACAAACTTATTAAGAACTCTGGTTTTGCTGTAGGAGCAATGCTCACTGGTAACATGGCTAATGCTGGTTTATTAAGAGCTGGTGCAAGTATTGGTAGTTTGGCTAGTAGAGCTGCTGTCCTTGCTGAGTCTTCACAAGGATTTAAGTTATTTACTCCCCTACTGAAAAATACAGCTAGAGCTTTTAGTAATGCTAAAAATTTAGAAGCTGCTGCTATTTTAGAAAGACAGGCCACATCTATTGGAGACCTCACTGCTCAGGCTAAAGCATTAGAAGAGATTGCTTTACAAACTAGTAGGTTTGCAAACTTTGGAGATCAAGGAAGAAGAATTGCTGTTTCTCTATATTCTGCTGCAGGTGAATCTTCTTTTGAGGCTTTGCAAACAGCAAAGGAAATGAGAAACAATCTCATTCAAAAGTGGAAAGATGAACATGGTGGAGCTGCTCCTACAGGAGAAGATTTAAAGAATATTAATGAGTATGCAGATAATGTAGGACTTACATCCTTCCTTGGAAATATGGCCCTTCTTTCTGCTACAGAGTATCAACAACTTCCATATCTATTAGGGTCTTCCTATAAGAACACAAAGCTGGCTGCTAATAATCTATTGACAGCCACAGATGATGTTTTAGTTAGAGATGCTAAATATGTAGCAGCTGCTACAGGACCAGCTACTAAGATGGGCAAAATATATAGCACATCAAAGAGCGCAATGAAGTACATTTTTGATGCTAAGGAAATGTCTCAAGAGATAGGTCAGTTTGCTCTACAAGTTGGTACACAAAACTATTACACTAAGGCTTATCAAGGGGAAGAAGCTGATGTATGGACTGATGGATTCCTATATGGTTTGGTGGGTAAGAATGAGAGAGGTGAAGGTGTGGGAGCATTAGTTTCTAAAGAAGGTATTGAAGGTGGTATCCTTGGTGGTATCACTGGAGGACTAATGCAAGCAAGAGGTAACTACCAGTTATCAAGAGCCAAAAAGACTAACACTCAAGCATTTGTAAAAGAACTGAATGGAGCTCCTGGAGCTAGAGAAGCTTTTATTGATAGAAAAAATGCTGTAAACAGAGGAGTGGTACTTCAACAAGAACATCAGGATTCTGTAATTGCTGGAGATGAGCAAGAGGCTAGAGACCTAAAAACAGACATAACTCATAACTACCTTGCTCCTCGTATTAAGTATGGCAGGTTTGATATGGTGATGGATGACATTGCTGACCTTAGAAGAGATGGTAGTACAGAACAAGGACTAGCTGCTCTAAAGGAACAAGGAATAGCTAATATTAATGATGATATTCAAAGTTATCAGCAGAAACTAAATTCTTTTGAGGCAGCAGCTAAGGCTACTAATAACATCTATGAATCTCTCAATCTCCGTTTTGGTGGTATAGCAAATCCTGATGGAAGTAGAAAATACTCTCCAACAGTGATAGATAAGATGGCTTATGCTGCCACTAAGATTGATGATTATAATCGTCGTATTCCTCAGTTGAGTCAAGAGCTTTCTGCTACAGGTGTGGATATTGCAGACCTGGTAGAAGATATTGTACTTAATGGCGATCCTAAGGAAGAAACTATAGCCAAGGCTGTAAGTACAATTGCTGGTAAGGATACAATAGAAAAAGATGATTTAAAGATTAAGTTCAATGATTTAGTTGAGCTAGCTTTCCGTAAGAAGCTCTTTATAGAGGAGTATGAGGATATGAAGCTCAATCCAGATAAGTATGATGTGAACAGATTTGATAGTGAGCTGGAAGGAGAGAGCAATGATGAGAGTGGTGAAATTCCTGATGAGAATAGACCAAAGATTAAAGTGAAGACAAAAGATGGTGAAGAGGAGCTAGAGATTGGTACTGAGTATTATGTTGGGAAGATCACTGAGTATGATAAGAATGGTAAAGAAGTGTACCGTTTCCCAAAGCTCACTATATTAGGTGAGAATGAGGATGGCACTATTAAAATCAAAACTGAGAATGATGTTGTAAGAGATATCTCCAAAGAAGCATTGCTTGATTATAAACTGGGTAAGGTGAAAGACACCCAGCGAAATAAGAAGGCTAAGTTCTATATGGAGAACATCAACACTATATTTGAGTTCAACTTTGGTAATGGTAAGAAGGCTCGTGGAAGACTGAGACTTTCTCCAAAACAAGGAATTCTTGAATTTGTCTATAAAGATGACAGAGGAAGATTAAGAGCTATCGAGGTGACTGGTGATCAGTTTGTTCCACGTAAAGGATATAATCAAGCAATGATTGTTCCTAAGGGACAGCTTACAGCCACACAGAAGAGAAGCTTAGATGACTTTGCTACAGCAGAAGATGTTCGTTCTGCTGCTAAGAGAGAAGCACGTCTTAAGATACTTAATGAGATGTTTGACGAAATGTCTAACAATCTGAAGAGTATTAATGAACTCATTAATAGTAAGAAAGCTGAGGTGGACAAAATCAATAGTGAGATTTCTGAATTAGAACAGAAGATCGCTAAGGGTGAGATGACCAAGAAGAACGCTTTCAAAGCTGCCACTCGTAATGCTATAAAGACAGCTAATAAACTTTCTAGACTTCGTGAACAACTACTTGAAGAGATTCAAGCTCTTGAGTCTGAGAAAGATACAATTGAATTTAATCTTGCATATGTAGCAGACATGGCTCAGAACATTGATGAGCTACCTACAGATAGTAAGGAATTCCTAGAAGAGCTGAACGAACAAGTGCTCAACCTCACCATCCTTCAGGAGGAAACAGGAAAGAGCATCAATGAGATGAGCGCACTTATCAACAAGGTGGAAGGTGCTCTCAAAACAGCTGTAGACTTAGCCCTTGACCTTATTGAAAGATTTGAAGCTAAATATCCTGGACTACCAATTGCTCCTGTAGCTCTGCGTCAGTTCTTAAATCAGGACTTACAGTTCAAAGGAGTGTGGCCTGATTACCAATCCTATCTCACTGCCAATCCTAATCTATTAGGTGACCTCATGGAATTTGACCGTGAGCTAGCAGACATAGATGAATTGGACGTAATTCCTAATGAGCGTACAGTGGGTGAGCTTAGAAAAGCTCTGCAAGCTATTCAGGATCAACTTGCTAGTGTAGAAAAAGAACTTGCTGCTAAGTCTGCTATTCTTGAAAGATTTGAAGATGCTGCTAAGAAATACAGACAGCAAAAGGCTGAGGAAGATAAACTAGTAGGTGATAACAATCTTATAAATTCTGTATTAGGAACCCTATCTAAGAATCAACAAACTTTACAGCCTTCTGAGAAGTATGAGCCTGAAAAGAAGAAGTCTGACATAGCTGTAGTATCTTCTACAGTATCTGCTGGTGAGGAGCGTGCTAATAGATTTGGTGCAAGACTAGAGAGCCTGCCTAACAGAGAGAACATCCGTGGTATTTATGTCACTGAGGCTAATGAGGCTGAACTTGGACTAGAAGGATTTACACAAAGAATTGTAGACACTGCAGATCCTACCTACCCACCTGTTGAGAAGTCTAAGATTATTGCTCTGGTAATGGTAGAACAGAACCCAGAGAATGCAGAAGATTTTCAGTTAATAGATGAGAATGGTCAACCCATCTTCCAAGAACCTACATTAGGAGAACTTACACAAGAAGCTCTTGGACAACCACTTGAGCAACCAGATCCTTTAGATGCTATTGTTTATCAAATGATGCCTCTAGAGGATTTAGAGTGGGATGATAAATGGAGCAAGACACCTGGTAAGAAGGTGAGTATGTTCAGAGAATCCACTCCTGAAGAAGTGAAGAAATCTCTGAAGGAACAATACAAAGCTTTCAGAAATGGGGTGCTTGAGAATCCAACTCTTGAGCGTCATGAGATTGAAGCTTCTTTTGGTATACCTGAATATGTAGAAACTCTTAATAGTAAAGGAGTTCCTGAGCGTGTTAAGGATGCTAGAGTGCCTGTTGCACAAGCAGGACTAGTTAGTGCACAATCGCTTAATAAAGATGCAGTTATACTTGTTCCCACTGTTGAAAAGTCTATTCAACTGGGATCTACTACATTTAATAATCCACAGGGATTCCCATTCCTTATTACGCCTAATGGATACGTTAAGCTAAACAATCGTAAGCTCACTTCTCAAGAGGTGGAGAATGTATATAATGCCATGACACAAGTGGCCAAGATTCTTTATAAAGAAGGTAATCTTCAGTCTAAAGAAGCTAAGCGTTTGTTGAGATGGTTAAAGTCTGTTGTATACTGGGGCACTCCTCAAAAAGCTAAAGGTGAATTGAAACCTGGCTATAATAGCATCTGGTTTGAGAAGATAAAGACAGATGATATGTTTAGCACAGTGCGTCTGTTTATGTCTGCCAAAGGTCAAAGCTTTACATTCACTCCTACAGCAATGCAGGAGAACGAAGAGCAAATCAAGACCCTCCTTGGTGAGATGTATAACAACGTGAATGCTACACTTGCAATGGGTAGTGCTAAGAAGGGCTGGAATGAAGCATATGAGGAAATCACCTCTATCGCTTCTGATGGAACTATTACCTCCAGAATCTGGAAGAACTACCAAACATTCCTCCTATCTGATAAGTTTGTAGGAGCTGATCCTAATAATGCTGAGAACGGTAAGAAGGTAGATGATAAGAGTATACCCCTAACCACTCAGATTAGACCTCTCACTGGTCCTAGTGATGTAAACAGAAAGGGCATTTATTTCACTGTAGCAACTACAGCAAAAGGATACACTATCCCTGAAATCAAGAACACTAAGAAGGCTAGTGTTATTAAGCCTGGTGTTGGTGTGGTAACAACTGCCACTGTTGAAGAAGCTCCTGCAGAAGCTCCTACATATGTATTTGATGGTAAAACTATCAACACTTACACTTCTACTAAGTCTGGTTTGAAGGTGAACTTCAGAGCAAACATTGATGGTGAGGTGAAGATTACCAAAGGTGAAGATTTAGCTGCAGCATTAAAGGCTATTGAGGATACAGGAAAAACTACAGAAGAAGCACAACAACTTCTGAAGAGCACTATTGTTAATGCCATCAAACCTCAAATAAAGGATATTAAAAACACCGCAGCTCAGAATACTCTTGAGGCTGCTGTTGGTGAAGAAGAGGATGAAGATGATAAGCTTACAGAAGCTCAGATGAGACTGTTCAAAAAGCAGTCTAAGAACTCTCCAGACAGAACACCTTTACGTCAAAAGCTGAGAGAAAACATCTTGAAGTTTGAAGGTGAGAACTGGAATGAGGTGGAGAAATGGCTGAAGGCTAACTTCCCTAACATCCCTGTATACCGTGTAAAGAACATCCTGAAAGGCACTAATGGTGTAGAAGCTTGGGGTATGTTACAAGATGGTGCCATCTATCTGTATGAGAATGCAGAGGTGGGTACTGTTTACCACGAGGTGTTTGAGGCTGTGTGGAAGATGTTCACAGATGGTAAAGAGCGTCAGGCTATTCTTAATGAGTTCAAAAATAGAACTGGAGAGTTTGAAGACAGACCTTCTAGACAAATGATTAAATACTCTGAGGCTACAGATGAGCAAGCTAAAGAACAATTAGCAGAAGAGTTCAGAGATTACATCCGTAAGGGTAAGGTTCCTCAAAAGCCTAAGGATGGTAGACCATTTATTGTTAAGCTATTCTCTGATCTGTGGAACTTTATCAAAGAGTTCTTTACAGGTAATAAGGCTAAGAATAATACAGAAGAACTGTTCTCTAGAATAGGAACAGGCTATTACAAAACATATGCTCCATACACATCTCAGCTTTCTATGGCTCAGGTGGGTATACAAGATATAGAAGAAGCGTTCATTAATGATGGTGCTGCTCTTCGCATCAAAGATATTAGAGGTGAGAACATAGGTGACATTATTCAGAATATGACCTATGTAACCATCAAGGGACTTACATCTTCCAATCAGAGCCTGTTTGGTATTCCTGATATGAAGGGTAAGCAAAGAGAAGAGTTGTACAATGAGCTTCTAGAGGAAACTCAAAGTGCTATCGCTTCTGTAGCCCATCAGTATGAACTGGATTTAGAAGAAGGTAAGCTCACTGCAAAACAAGCTGCTGACGAATATAAGAAGTTGATGAAGCTGTGGAAGAGTGTAACAGAACAGTGGGATGAGATTGTAAAGAAACACCAGGAGCAACTCAGAAGCTACGGTATTGAGTTTGATGAGAATGATAACATCCAGGTGAAGAGTGATGAGAAGAGTAAGGAAAGTGACTGGACTGATGCTAGAAAAGTGGATTCCTTCAAGAAAGCTAACTCTGCTGTAAAGCTTTTGCTTTCTACAATCCCCATCACCAAGAGACTTTCTGACGGAAGATTAGAAACTATACCATCATCTATAGGTGGTGTGAAGCTACTTCCTGCTACAGAGGTGTACATGGCTATCCTCAACCGTACAAAGAATGCTCGTAACATTGATGAGATGTTAGAGATTGTACGTCAGATGGCTATAGAAGATGGTAATTATGAGGCCCTGTATAAGCGTCTCACTAAGAGTGCTACAATAACTAAGAAGGCTAATCTGACTACCAACCTTTCAGATATGCATGACGTTCAATTACTTACAGCATTCTGGAAGTCCTTCAAGAAACAGAATCCTGATGTAAAGAATGTCTACATCCTAGATAATGGTCAGGTGGTAGTGGGTGATTCCAACTTCACCACAGCAGCTCTCCAAACTAGAGAAGAATATAATAATGAGGTGAAGGCTGCCTTGAAAGGTGCTAATCCTTATTTCAAATACTCTGATGAACAGAAAGCCTATATAGGTAAGCCTGAAGGAGTTAAGAACTTCCAAGCTAATACAGCTGGTCGTGTTAAGTTCTTGGCTACACTTGGTATTGAGTTTGACAAAAATGAGATTGACTACTCCCTCAATAAGAAAGATAGAAATACATTTGAGAAGGCTGTGGATGGTATTGTAGATAGTATTCGTGATGCTGACAAGATTGCCACAGTGGGATATAAGGTGTTGAATATTGGTGGACGTTTGAGACAACTAGCTGAGATTAGAACCAAGCTTGACAACCCTGAGTTTAGTAGCACCTATTTCAATGTAAACGGTGAGCGTGTACAAACCTTTTTGGGAACTAATGCTGCTAGTGATTTACATGATGCTCTAATCAATATAAGTAACCTTTCTGAACTAGAGGGTACACAATATGAATACCTCCGTACAGACACCTTTGCTCAGAACTCTGTTCTGTTAAGAAAGATGTTTGATAGTGAGACTGGTGATCGCATTGCAGGTAGTGAGAAGATACTTAAAACTGCTTATGCAGATGGTATTGTTGATAGCACAAAAGGTAGAAGAAAAGAAGCTTCTAAGGTTACATACAAAGAGCGTTTGATTCTAGACATCAACATGAATCTGGAGGGATATTACACCAACTTAATTCCTGGAGATGCATCTATTGAATGGCTCCTCTACCTTGAGAACCATGTCACTGAAAACACTCTTGAGACTGATCCTGATCAGATAGTAAACATCTTCAAAGGATACTTCATTGATGAGTTCAACTTATCAAGAGAAGATCGTCCTATTGTAAAAGGTAAAGGTAGAAAAACAACAGACCTACGTTTCTTCAAACCTATTCTAGGTGATAAGTTACATGATAAGATTGTTAAAGAGAAGGGTTCTGCAGAGACTGTATACACTAAATATAAGAAAGATATTGATAAAGCTGTAGGTGACTTCCTTATGTCAGAGATGCTGAAGACTAAAGATCTTCTTGTAAATTATGGTATCATGATTGCTGAGCAGGATGATACAGGTAATTTGACAGGTAATGTAAGTGCACCTATGCTTGCATTTGATGAGAATGAAGGTGTAAGTGAAGAATACATTAATGATCAACTCTACTATCTCACTGCTAACTACGCTATCAATAATATTGAACTCCACAAGTTATTATACTCAGATCCTTACCAATACTCAGATGAGCTGAAGCGTATTAAGAGTTTCAACTCACCACGTCAACCTTTGATTTCCAATTCAAATGATATGAACTCCTTGTTAGACAAGGTGTGGAACAAAGGGTTCAAGACTGATCTGGGTAAGACTAAATTTGATAGAGACTATTTTAGAACAGTTGCTATTGAAGATGTTATAGGAAAGAGTGAACTTCCTGGATATGATGAGTGGGAAGAAACTGATGGTGGTGGTATTATCTCATTCAAGGCTCACCGCAACCTGAGAATCCGTGCTTCCAACTGGAATCCTAGAGAGGAAGCCCAGTATAGATATGACATTGAGTATGAGCGTCTTGTAAAAGAAGGTGCTTCTAAAGAGCGAATGGAAGAGTTTGCTAAGAAGAACCCTCAGGTGAGAAGTGCTTACACTCCTGTTAAACCTATTGTATCTGGTAACAAGGGTGATGAGAATGATTATAATGATGTTGTATTAGATAAGTTTGCCCTCTATCCTCTGTCCTTCAGAATTGCACACACGCTCAATTCTACATCCAATCTTGTAAAGCTCCATAATAAGATGGCTGCAGAGGATATTGATTATGCAGTGTACAAGAGTGGTAGAAAGGTGGGTGCTACACAGCTCAATGCTTTGTATGTAGATGGACAGTTTAATAACAGTGCTTTTGAAGGAGTTGTGAATGTACCTTTTGCCATCATGAGCATCCAGTCTGAGGTGCCTTCTAAGGAAGATAACATGGTGACTAGAGGAACTCAGATGACCAAAGAGGTAACAATGGACCTCATGGCTGCTGGTGTTCCTGTAGACTTTATGCCTAAGGAGTCTGATTTCAACAAGAGATATAAGGCTTGGTACGACCTGAAAACTGAAGAGGCTAGAAAAGAAAACTCTGACATCTATAAGGAAGTGGTTAATAACCAAGAGCTTTTAGAAGAACTTATAGATGATGGATATCAGCGTTTGCTCAAATACTTTGGTATTAAGGAAACTATTGTAAAGGGTAAGAAAGCATTTAAGATTGATGATTTCACAAAGGTGACTGATACCCTTCGTGAGGAAATCCTGAAGAGAGAGGTAAATGATAATATCATCGATGCCTTAGATGGATTTGAGGCAGGAGATGTGGTTCTTGAAGCTACACCTGCTTATCAGCAAATCAGAAACATTCTATATTCTATTGCTGATAGAGAGGTAGTTTCTCCAAAGATTAATGGAGGACAAAAGGTACAGATTCCTGTTACATTAATGGAGTCTGAAAAGATTAAGAAGATAGATGGTAAATACGTTTCTGACTATCTGAAGTTCTACAAAGATGCTGATGGTCAACGTGTTATGGAGATTATGGTGGGTAGATGGTTCAAGAGTCCTCTATCTGATGAGGAGCTCATGGACTACTTTAATAACACTGAGGCTGGTAAAAAACAATTAGCAGCTCTTACAGGTGTTGCCTTCCGTATTCCTACACAGAAGCTCAACTCTATTGATTCCTTCAGAATTGCTAAGTTCCTTCCTAAGGAGTTTGGTGATAGCGTAGTGGTTCCTTCAGCTCTGGTGAAGAAAGTGGGATCTGACTTTGACATAGATAAACTCTCCATCTACCTGAAGAATGTATTTGTTACAGCAGACGGTCTTCCAAAGGTGGTTCCATTCTTTGGATATGGAGAAGCAGCTAAGGCTAAGATAAAAGAGTGGTTGGCAAAGCAAGAGCTCCTCACCTTGTTTGATGTTAAGAAAGAAGAGGAATCTCTTGAGCAACTGGATATTGAGGAAGAACTTAAGAGAGATGCAGATGAGGTGAACAGATATTACACCAAGTCTTTGCAGAATGCATATATTGAGTCTACAGAAAAGATTGTATCTGAGCCTGCTAACTTTCAGCGTTTGATAAAGCCCAACTCAGCTGATCAAATGAAGAAGCTGGCAAAAGAAATATCAGAGCTATTAGGTGTTCCTCAGTTTGACTATTCTTCTACAGAGAATATGCTCAGCAGAGACTTTATGACCAGATTGCGTCATGCCTTTGTAAGAGGTAAATATGCTATTGGTATTGCAGCTGTGGCTCAAACTAACCATTCTCTGAATCAGCGCACTCCCATTATTGTTGATTACAGAAAGCTTAAAGAGGGTGTTCCTGACACTGGATATTTAGGAGATGGTAAAATCAAGTTTCCTAAGTTCAACAGACTTGAGGTGGATGGTGAAATGTTCCCTACACTCTCTATGATTGCTAATGCTTCTGGTCAGGATATCTCTGATATCATTGGTCAGTTCATTGATGGATATGTGGATATCTCTAAGGGTCCATGGATTATGGAGCTTGGAGCTACACCTAATGTAGCAGGTACATGGTTATTCCTTATCAAGGTGGGTGTACCTGTTAACACTGTAGCTTATTTCATGAACCAGCCAGCCATTCGTGATTATCTACTTATGCTTGAGAACGCTGGATATTCTTCTCTGTATATCAATGACTTCTATGAGAAGATTTCAGAGAAGTATTCTCAGAACGATGCTATCCCAGAGGTTGACGAACTTCCATCTGAAGGAGGTTTGAGAAGTATGGTGGGTAAGGATGTTAAGAAAATGAACAAGGATGAGAGAATCGCACAGGCTCAAATCCTTCAGGAGTTTGTGAAATATGCATCTATGTCTGGTCAGCTTCTTCTTGTAACACAGGGAAGTAACTATGACACAGCTACCTTCAATGATCCCTATCTGATATTCAAGAAGAAAATGCAAGAGATTCTTGCTCAGAAAAGTCTGATTTCTTCTGTGAATGATTTGATGAAAAAATCATTTGTAAGAAAACTAGCTAATAGAATACAAGATACACGTGACGCGTTTGCTCAAATACTCCTGTCAGATGCTCCTAAAATGAGAAACCTGATGGAGAAAGTGCTCATGCCATATGTCACTCTTCCTGATGGTGAGTTTATTAAGATTTCTCAGAAGGCTGTATCAGATGTATTTGACTGGGCTGTACAGGTGGACCCAGATAAAAGTCTGAACAAGCTTATAGAAGACACTCTACTGTCTGATACAAAGAATGCAGCCAAGGAAATAAACACCCTTGTGAAGCAAGCTAGAAAGAACGCTAGCCATCCTCTGCATAACAATCAGGTGATTAAACTCTACGACCCACAGTTTAGTGAGAAGAAGAACGGAGTTAACAACCTGAAAATCAAGAACAAAGATAACAAGGTGTATGACCAGAATCAGTTGATATACGCCTTCTCAGAGATTAAGACATATCTAAAGAGTGTAGGTAATCCTCAGCTGTATGATAAGCTTGTAAGAGCATCTGTGCTTCAGAGCGGTTTAAGTAACTCTCCTATAGCCTTTACCAGTCTACTTCCGTACAATGATTTCAAGGATGTATATGGTAAGGTGCTGGCTAAACTAGAGAACTCATCTGCCTTCTCTTTGGAAGACTTCTATAAACTAGGAGTGCTCCAAAGAAACAACTGGACTAATGATGATGTAGTTCCTCATAGAAGAGCTGCATGGAAAGTGAACAGTAAGGGTAAGTGGAAATACAATAGCAACTTCACCTTTGGACCTAAATATGATCTTTACAAGGATATCAATAGTGGTAAGACACCACAGGTGATGAAGCTTTCCAATCTTGCCAGAGAGGCTGGTTCTGACTACCTAGTTTACACATGGGAGGTTGGAACTAAAGGTGAGAAAGCTGCTATGAGAAAGAGAGGTGATTTCTCTTACATTAAGAAGGGACTATTTAAGAAGGTGTATGATGAGGTGGGAAATGCTTTCGAAGATGTTTACATTACACCTAATGGAAATGAAATTGTTTCGTATATTTACAAGGCTGTAAATGCATGGGGCGATAGCTTCAGAGCTAATGAATTCTATGATAAAGGAGTTAAGTCAGTGATAGACAATGGATTTATAAAGGTGAGTGAAGTGGATGATGCTAGCATTAGAAAGTATTTCCAAGTGGAAACACAACCCACAAAACCAACTAGTCCTGAAATAAAGCCTGCTAACAAACCTGCTATTAAAGACAAGAACCAAAAAAGCTGTGGATAATGAGCAAATGCGCATTAGATATTAAAAGAGATATAATTGACACTGTAGGTGAAAAGCTTACAGAAAAAGGTGCTAGCGTTGAAGGAAATGTGGGATACTTCCCAAATCCTCAACGAGCTTCTGCTGCCATCAATTCTGTTAATAAAGAGTTTGGTGATATAGTGGTTAAGCAAAGTGAGCAGGGCTCTTTCTTTATCGATCCTTCTGAGCAGCTGGTTCAGGTGTATTTTAATGAGTATAATAAACAGCTTCCTTTATTTCAACTAGAAGAACCAGCAGCAGCTATTGTTGCTTCTCCAGAAACTATTGCTCTTGTAAAGAAGGCAGCTGAGAGAATGGGAGTGGATATCAAGGGGCTGGCTGAATATGCTAAAGCTTCTGGAATGGACACCACCTCTATCAATGGTGTGGCTGACTTAGTACAGAAGGTGATTGCTATTGCCGAAGGTAAAGAAGATGTTGCTCTTACAGAGGAAGTGGTGCATATAGCTACAGCTATTCTAGAGCAGACTAATCCAGGGATGGTAACAGAGATGATCTCTAAGATTGGTAGGTTCAAGATATACAAAGAGGTGTACGAGAAATATAAGGATAATCCTTACTACCAGGTAAATGGAAAACCTGATATCCGTAAGATAAAGAAAGAAGCTATGGACCAGCTAATTGCTGGACTAGTGGCTGGTGGTGAAGACACTATGGAAGATCTTATGCAGGAGGAAAATGTATCCTTAGTAAGAAGATTCTGGAATGCCATTCTTGACTTTATAAAAGGACAATACAGAAAAGCTGATATTGATATCTATCGTACAGCTGCTAAGGTGATTACACAAGATAACATAGGTACAGTGAGTGATATTGCTGAGGCAAACATCTACTTACAAATCACTGATGCTCAGAAGAATATACAGGACAAGATAATGCAAACTCAGGATGCTATTGAGAAGGTGTACGAAACTGCTCCTGCTGATCCTGTTCTATTAGACTCTGAGGAATCCAATAACTACTATCAGATTAAACTTCCTAACGGACAGTTTGAGAGAGTGTTGAAGAGAGTAACTGACCGTGTAAAAGGTTGGTATAAATCTAAGTTTGGTGCAAAGGTGTTCACAGAACAAGAACAGAAATTCAATGAGCTCAAGAGGAAGTATGGTATCAAAGGGCATGCTGACTTTGAGGAAATCCATGCACGCTATTTTAATAAGGATGGTACTAAGAAGGCTAATCCTTCACCCCGTCCTGATAAGATAAATCTTCCCAGCCAAGATATGTATGATAAGCTGGAGAAGTATTATGTTGATCTGGTAAATAGCTTCCCTGAGAACACTTTGATATTCTCAGAGGTAGTTATATTTGATCCTAAGAATAAAGAAGCTGGTACAATTGACCTGTTAGCTGTAGAACCTGATGGTACAGGAAACATCCTAGACTGGAAGTTCATGCACATCACAGGAGATGATGTAGCTTGGTTTAAGCAGGGAGCATTCAATATACAGATTAGTACCTACAAGAATATACTTAGTGAGAACTATGGAATTAAGAAGTTCAATCTGAAAAGAGCAATTCCTATTGCTATGAACTTCGCCAAGGAAAATCCTAAAGATCCTAGTTCAGAATTGGTACTCAATGCTATTGCAATTGGTTCTGTAAATAAAGATGAGTTAGAGGATATTCGTTTAGCTCCTGTATCAGAAGCAACAGAATCAACTGGTTACAAAGCTCTTGATAAAGTGATTAGTCAGCTGAATGGACTTCTTGAACAATATAGTAAAGAAAGAGTCACTGATGAAAATGAGCGTGAGTTCAAGAAAGAAAGACTGAATACACTACGCAGAGCTATACGTTATGCTCAGGGAACTAATAACATTGCTCCTTTGATTGAGGTGATAGAGGTGATGCGTAAGGATGGTGAGCGTATCTTGGAAGACTGGGAAACTACATATAAAGATAGACCTGCCACCTCTAGAGACTCTACAGATGCTGACCTATCTGATTTTGCACAAAGAATGAATGACTATATCAAGTTTTCTGATGTGTTTGTAAACATCTCAAGAGAACTTGGTGATCTGGTGTATACAGATGAAATGGCAAGACTTGCTAAAACAGAAGAAGAGAAAGAAGCTGTAGAAGCTAGTAGAAGTGTATTCATCAAGCTTCAAAACGAATCCAATGGTATCTATAAGTCTAGAGAAGAAATTAAAGAGGCAGCTGGTTTATTTGCTGATAAACACGTTGGTCAGCGTAACTTGGTAGCAGGGCTAACAAAAGCTGAGGCTGTAGTGAAAGGATTGGGTTCTACCTTTAGAGGTGTATCTGAACTTCCAATGCGTGCATTGAAGGTGTTATACAAACTCACTCAGGCAGCCATGGGTAAGGCTAATCAAACTTCTTTAGAAGAGGTGAAAGAATTGATGAGAATTAGAGAGGCTTTGGCAAAACGTGGAGAGGATTTAAGAAAACTTGTACAAAGACTATATCAAAAGGACACACAAGGAGGACTAGTTAATAAGCTGATTCATAAATATGACAAGTCATTCTATGACAAGGTGAAAGAGCTAGCTGCTGCTGGTGGTAACAAAGAATGGTTATTAGCAAACATTGATGTAGAAGCCTATAAAAAGGAAGCTGAGAAGAAGCTTAAAGATCAGATTGAAAAGATAAGTTCTAATCGTTATCCTGGAACTCCTGAGGAAGAAGAAGAGCTGAAGGAAAAGTACATTGAGCAGGCTGAACGTATGTGGGATATTACAAGAGATGACTTTAATGGATTTGATAATCCCATCCTTAAGCGTCACCCTCTACCTAAGTGGTATTCTAGTGAGTATAAGGCTGTAATGAATGATCCTGAACTAATGGCTCTATACAACTTCATTGTGAAGTTTAATAAGAAGTCTAGTGACTTAGGATATATACAAAACCAGGTGAGCAAAACATTCATACCTTTCGTAAGGAAGACTATGGCTGAGGAACTTGTTTGGGATAACAGCTTGTCTGTTATGAAGAACTTTTCTAACTCATTGAATATCAGAGTGGATGATGCAGGTTATGGTAAGATAAATGAGGTGACAGGAGAGTTAGAAAACTCTATTCCTAAATACTATACATATGACTTCACTCGTACAGAGGATGGTGTTAATGACTATAGTGAGGTGAGTGAGGATCTTTTTAAGAACTTAATTCTCTATATCCAGAGTGTAAACAAGTACCAATACCTAACAGAGGTGGAGGGACAGATTAAGCTTGTTAAAACTATAGAAGAATTCAAGAACCACCTGAGAACAAATAACATAAGTCAAGTGGTACTTGATGCTAATGGTGATCCTATTGAAGAGAAAGGAAATGTGGAGAACACCAAGATGTTTGATGACTTCATGCGTGTGCTCCTATATGGACAGAAGTATGTGCTCTCTGATACAGACACTCCTTTAAATATTGGAGGTGCTGTAAACTTTATAAGAAGAAGTGTGAACCAATTAGCTGGAAGAGAGGTGTGGAAAGAACAAGAGGGTAAACCAACATCTCTTATTAAGAGTATGGATGCTGCTAATAGAGCTTTCCAACTTAAGACTCTTGGATTTGAAATACTATCAGGAGCAGTGAACGCTTTTGGTGGTAACATTCAAATATCATCTAAGGCTGGTAACTACTTCAAAGCTAGAGAGTTTCTGGCTAATGAGAAGAAGCTAGCAATGCTTCGTTTTGAAAGTGAAGAAGAGCAACAAATGTTTGCTCAGCTTGTAGAAAAGTTTGTTCCTCTTAAAGACAGCCCTGTGTATGAAGAATACAAAAAGGCTGGAATGAACAGATTAACAAGAGGTAACTTGGCAGACACATTGATGGTGTTCATGAGGAAGCCTGAAGAACTAATTGAAAAGTCAATCTTCCTCACCCTCCTTCAGAACACTATGATGGTAGATGGTAGGATTGTGAGCATCCCTGAATATGTAAAAGCTAAGAACAAAGATAGATATGCATCAGCTGCTTCCTATAGAGAAAGCAAACAGAAGATTGCAGATGAGATAGAAGAGCTTAAGAAGACTAAGTCACTATTTGTTACAAAGAAACTTGTAGATGGAAAGCTGGAAATCCCTGGATTAAACTTAAATGATCAGGTAGAAGTTCAACGTCTCACTGACCTCACTAGACGCATATCTAGAGATGTAACTGGAGGTATGGGCGATAATGATATAAACAGAATGTCCATGTCCATCTGGACCAGATCTATGATGGTATTCAAGAACTGGATTCCAAAACTTCTGGATACACGTTTTGGAGAGTTCAGAAAGATAAGTGATGACTTCTCTGTGGTGATAGATGAGAGTGGTAAGATTAGTGGAGAGAAATATGACATTGGTAGACTGCGTCTTTTAGGTTATGTTCTTGGAAAAGGTATTGTTGCTGGAGCCACCAATTTACGTAACTTATTGGTAATGAATGAGGCAGGTATTGAGGAAATGGATAAGATGTACATGGAGTTTGCTGATAAGTACCTAAAGGAAACAGGAGAAAAGCTAACACTCACTAGAGAAGAGTTTATTGACTTAATCAGAAACAACCTTTACAACCAGGTAAAAGAACTTCTTATTCTTCTGAGTCTCTTTGGTGCAATGCTTGCTCTTGGATATATAGCTCCTGACGATGATGATGAGGCAGATAGAGCTTCTAGAAACTTCCATCGTTACATGCAAAGAACCGTGGATAAGTTTATTGGGGAGCTTTCCTTCTTCTATAATCCTTTGGAGTTCCAAAAGATGCTCAGTGGATCAGCCTTCCCAGCCCTAGGTCTTACAACGGACATCATCAAGTTTACCAACCACAGCTTTACAGAAATAACTGGTATGGACTTTAAAGCTGATACAGATTATGACAAGGCTAGGAAAGAAGCTAAGCCTATGAAGTACCTATTTAAGATACTCCCTGGTACCAAAGCTGCCCTCACCTATTTCTCCATCTTTAGCAACGAGTTTGCCCAAGACTTCGATATTACCATCCAGAAGGAAAGTAGATAGGGATAGCTATATTATGTCGTTTATCTGTTTGTAACTCATTGAAAATTCATTAATAACAAATAATTTTGCTTATATGCGTACTGCTGCAATTTGCCCAACCTGTGCCACTTATGAGAACGCCCTTTGCGTGCTCTATAATGGTCCCTATCTAGCCAATGCTAACATCAATCCCCTTGATTCTCTGGAGGTTGCGCTTGGTAAGATAAACACTAACCTTGTTCCCAAATCTGGAACCCCTGCTCCTTCAGCAGCTGCCATCTATTTGGGTCAACTTTACGTGAGAACAGCTGGGGCTAAGAACTTATATTATGCTCAAACAACAGGTACAGGTGCTCTAGACTGGAGAATCGTCCTTTCTGTGCCTTATACAGGTGCTCCTAACTATGCTAACAACGCTGCAGCTCTAGCTGCTGGACTGCTTCCAGGTCAGGTGTACCGCACAGGTGAAGTATTGAAAATCGTATACTAAGAAATTTAAGACATGAACGTACTACCATCAGTATTAAATTACGATGGGACAGGTAACTGTAATACAGGAAACTGCCCACCCGTTGATATACCACAAACAATGAATGTGTTGTGTTCAGCAACACCGTGCCCTGTTATATTGAATGCCACTTGTGTCTATTATGAAGGACCCAATTTGGTCTATACAGGGATTAACACGAATGACAACCTTCAGACAGCTCTTGAGAAGATAGAATTGTTGATTGCTGGAGGGGGATTGTCTGGCACATCTGGTACGTCTGGTACATCTGGTACTGGGGGTAGCTCAGGTAGCTCAGGTACTTCTGGAGCTACAGGTAGTAGTGGTTCTGCTGGTAGTAGTGGTACTTCTGGTTCTGGTGGTACGTCAGGTACTTCAGGTGCTGATGGTGCTTCTACTAGCGTTTTCCAATATAAGGCAAACACTTTAGCATTTTCAGGAGACCCAGGTAATGGGTATGTCCTTTGGAGCAATGCTACACAGATTAATTCAGCGTTCATAAACGTAGACCACTTAGATGAGCTGGGAGATGATATTGACATCATCCTGTCTCTAATTCAAGTGGGTTCACAAATTATCATTCAAGATAGAAGTAGTTCTAATAACAACCAAGTGTGGAATGTTTCAGGCACTCCCACTGTTGTAGCAAATGACTACTTCTCATTCCCCGTTACATTAGTCTCATCCCAAGGAACAGGTACAACCAACTTCCCCCATGATAGTGAGCTTCTTTTATTCATAGCAGGATTCCAAGGATCTTCTGGTACAAGCGGCACCTCTGGAACAAGTGGGTCATCAGGCTCTAGTGGTTCTAGCGGAACATCTGGTTCATCAGGAACATCAGGTAGTAGTGGGTCAAGTGGAACCTCTGGATCTTCTGGTACATCTGGTAGTTCAGGCAGCTCTGGTTCCTCTGGAAGTTCAGGAACAAGTGGAACTGACGGTAGTGCAGGCACTAGTGGATCCTCTGGGTCAAGTGGGTCTAGTGGTTCATCTGGGACCTCTGGTTCTAGCGGTAGCTCAGGATCATCTGGTTCCTCTGGACAGGATAATGCAATAGCACAATGGCGCTATAGTGATAATACAGATCCTCTCACAGCTCCCTCTGTTGGATACTTTGAGTTAAATGATGCATGGACAGGTTTAACAACAGAGTTCTCAGTTAGTGACATCTCAGCTATTCCTTCTATATCTTGGTCTGGTGTATTAAACACCATCTTCCCTGGTTCAATATGGAGAATCATAAGTGTTTCTAATCCAAACACTTATAAGATAATGCAGGTCACTGCAACTCTTCCTTATCAATCAGGATATGAAACATACACAGTAACACAGCTTGCTTCTTCAGGACCTGATCCAGTGAATGGAGACATATTCATTTTAGATGTAACAGGTGCTCCAGGAACGTCAGGATCTAGTGGCTCAAGCGGAAGCTCAGGGTCTTCAGGCTCCTCTGGAACTTCAGGAACTTCTGGAAGCTCTGGTAGTTCAGGTACATCAGGTTCGTCTGGAACAAGTGCAACTGATGGTTCAGCTGGAACTTCAGGTAGCAGTGGTACGTCAGGTAGCAGTGGTTCTAGTGGTACAAGTGGTACTGATGGAACTGGTGGTTCCTCTGGAACAAGCGGAACTAGTGGCTCAAGTGGGTCTAGTGGAAGCTCAGGTACAGACGGTAGTGCTGGTACATCTGGCACATCAGGTACTTCAGGGTCATCAGGAAGTAGCGGAACATCAGGTACTAGTGGCTCCTCTGGAAGCTCTGGTACAGATGGAACAGGAGGTACATCTGGAACCTCTGGAACGGATGGTTCAGCTGGCACAAGTGGAAGTTCTGGTACATCAGGATCAAGTGGAACTTCAGGAAGCTCAGGAACATCTGGTAGTTCTGGTTCTTCAGGCACGTCTGGAACAGACGGGTCTGCTGGTACAAGTGGTTCATCTGGAACCAGTGGTAGTAGCGGATCTAGTGGGTCTTCTGGAACAAGTGGTACGGATGGTACAGGAGGAAGCTCAGGAAGTTCTGGAACTTCTGGTACAAGTGGCTCTTCTGGATCATCTGGTAGCTCAGGTTCATCAGGAACAGATGGAAGTGCTGGTACTAGTGGTACGAGTGGAACATCAGGATCTTCTGGCTCATCAGGGACAGATGGTTCTGCAGGAACCTCTGGTACTAGTGGGACTAGTGGATCAAGTGGAAGCAGTGGTACTAGTGGAACTGACGGAACCTCAGGGTCTAGTGGTAGTTCTGGTAGCTCAGGGTCTAGCGGAACTAGTGGAACTAGTGGGTCTTCAGGTAGCTCAGGAACTGCAGGTACAAGTGGATTTGAAGGAAACTTAGCACTTTGGAGATTCAGCACATCCACAGATACAAACACAGATCCTGGCTCAGGCTATTTCTGCTTGGATTCTGGGGATGACTTTTCTCAAACAACTACCTCTGTAGCTGTTGATGATATGTCTTATTCTCCTGCTAACTCTTATTCCAACTACCTCAATAACATACAGATAGGCACAATCCTTAAATTCATAAGGGTTAGTGACAATACATATTACAAAATACTACAGGTTACATCGTTGCTACCCACAGTGGGTGGTTATGAAAACTATGGAGTTTCTCAAGTGGCTGCTTCTGGTGCATCAACTGTTCCTGCTAATGCTGAATTCTCATTAGTTATCATAGGTGTTCCTGGTACAAGTGGAACATCTGGCTCCTCTGGATCTTCTGGATCAAGCGGTAGTAGTGGGTCATCTGGTACTTCAGGGTCTTCTGGTTCCTCAGGATCATCTGGAATGGATGGTATCTCTGGCGGTCAGATCTATTATCTCAATGAATCTCTGAACACTAACTCTGCTTTTGGTACTCCCACTTATAAAGAGTGGAGCCCAATTCCTAGTGGTAGTGCTCAGCAATCTTTCACAACAAACATTGCTGGTGGTAACACACAAACCCTTCAAACTTATGCAACTAACACTGGTGTACCAGGAGTGACATTCATTCCTGCTGGTCAGTGGTCATGGACTCTACACGTCCAGCTGAACAATGCAGCAGCTGATTTTGACGTGTATGTTGAGGTGTATAAGTGGGATGGAGTGACAGGCACCCTCTTGGGTACAACTAACACTATAAATCTTCTTTACAATACAGGTCTGATCCAACAGATCTACATGGATACATTCCTTTCTGCCATATCTCTAAATGTTACAGATAGGGTGTATTGTAAGGTGATTGCTACAAATAATACAGGTAGCGCTTACGATATTATCTTCTATACAGAGGGTAATACATATTATTCTTATTCTCAAACTACATTCAACGCTCCTTCAGGAACATCTGGTTCGAGTGGTACCAGCGGTACAAGTGGATCATCTGGAAGTTCAGGATCTTCAGGTACTAGTGCAACGGATGGATCTGCTGGAACCAGTGGATCATCAGGTACAAGTGGTTCTTCTGGAAGTTCTGGCTCTAGCGGTTCATCTGGAACTAGCGGTACAGACGGTACAGGAGGTTCTTCAGGATCAAGTGGATCATCTGGAACTAGTGGAACATCAGGGTCATCTGGTAGCAGTGGAACTGATGGTACGGGGGGTACAAGCGGTACATCAGGCTCGTCAGGGTCTAGTGGAAGTAGTGGCACATCAGGCACTTCTGGATCTTCTGGGACTAGTGGAACAGATGGAACTGGTGGATCGTCTGGTAGTAGTGGGACATCAGGTTCAAGTGGTACAGCTGGAAGTGGTGGATCTTCAGGCTCTTCAGGCACCTCTGGCAGCAGTGGTACATCTGGAAGCTCTGGATCTAGTGGATCATCAGGTACTTCTGGTACAAACGGATCTGCAGGATCATCAGGTACTAGTGGTAGTAGTGGGTCTTCAGGGACATCTGGCACTAGTGGGTCTGGAGGTTCTTCAGGCACTTCAGGATCGTCTGGATCATCAGGATCCTCTGGTACTTCTGGAACATCAGGAACTAGTGGTACTGCAGGCTCAGGAGGTACGTCAGGTAGCTCTGGAAGCAGCGGAACCAGTGGTACATCTGGAACGTCAGGTAGTAGCGGTACAAATGGAACAGGAGGAACTAGTGGGACTAGCGGTAGTTCAGGGACCAGTGGATCTAGTGGAACAAGTGGTGTGAATGGTACATCTGGTGTAAACGGTACATCAGGAACTAGCGGTGCAACTGGAGCCAGTGGTACGTCAGGAACAAGTGGTGCAACAGGGGCAAGTGGAACATCTGGAACAAGTGGTAATACAGGAGCTAGCGGTACATCTGGAACATCTGGAACCTCAGGAGCAACTCAAGCGTTCTCCAATGTTCTGAACATGGTTAGTAATGGAACAGGAGATCTTCCAGGTACAACATATAACGGATCTGCTTCAAGAACAATAAGTTACAACACAATAGGTGCACCTTCCACTTCGGGAGCTAATGCAAGTGGTACATGGGGTATTAATATTACGGGTAATGCTGGATCAGCCACTACATCTTCTAATGTCACTGTAAACTCAGGAAACGGATCTGCTGCTTGGTATCCAATTGTATGGCATAGTGGCAACACTCTCTACTCTTCCTCAGGAACAGCACAAATCTATCCTGCTGGTGGTTATGGTCAATTCCAATATATAAATACATCAGATAATGATGAAGGTGGAATTACACGTTTCGTTATTAAGAATGGTGACAACTATCATAGATCAGCAACAACGTCTGTAGCTGCTTCTGCAATTCAAAGTGCAGCTTCTGGAACATGGAGTATAAATATAACGGGATCTGCAAGTTCAGCGTCGTCTGCTACACTAGCTAGTAAAGCTTCTACGTTAGCACAGAATGGAGGAAATGGATCAGCCATGACTTTCTACTGGTCTGGTCAAGGTGGTCAACCTACATGGTTATGGGGATCTAATAACGGAACTGATATCTATGTTTGGAATCCGTCTAACTTCTCTGTAAACTATGCGAACTCTGCAGGTTCAGCTTCTTCTGCATCTAATGCTGACACTGTAGATGGATATCATGCATCTAACTTTTTAGGATTTAATGGTAACTCCTACTACCAAGCAAGCAATTGGATTCAGTTTAATACAACTGCAGGTTTATACTGGCCTAGTTATAACGGTGCACATTTATATTCTAACGATGGTAGTTATGGATCTATTAAAATCTTAGGAAGTAGAAATGGTTGGTATGGAATAGAGTTTGGGAATCTAGTGAACTTGATGGCAAACACTAATGAAGTAGGTTTCCATAACAATAACTACGGTTGGCAATTTAGATGGTATCAAGGATATCTATACTGTCATAGAAGTACATATGGTGGCGGTACTTCATACACTGTTCTTGATGAAGGTAATGCTCCATATGCATATAACATGAACCAGTATGTGAGAACATCTGATAGTCCAACATTTTCTACTCTTTATGCTACTGGTAACGTTATTGCTTACTACTCAGATGAAAGACTAAAGACTAGAACAGGGGCTATTGAGAATCCTATAGAAAAGATAAAACAACTTAATGGTTTCTACTATGTAAACAATGATTTAGCTAAGTCATTTGGATATAAAGATGAAAAAACTCAGATAGGTCTTTCTGCTCAAGAGGTACAGAAGGTGCTTCCAGAGGTGGTGACGCGTGCTCCTTTTGATATAGAGATTGATGAAAATCAACAGCCTATCGGATCTAAGAGTGGAGAAGATTACCTCACCTTGGACTACGCTAAATTGGTTCCATTACTTGTTGAAGCTATTAAGGAACAGCAGAAACAAATTGACGAACTGAAAGCAAAACTAGGATAAGGGCATGTTACCTCTATACACTACAATATCAGCATCTCAGATTAATGATGAGTTTAGTAGAGGATCTACTACTCAGTTCAGTATGTTTGATGCTAGGAATGGTAACTATGGAGCTATAAACAACGCAAGTGGATTTAGACCCACAGCTAACGGACAGTCTGGATATGAATGGGATGACTGGTGGGGATATAATCATTGTTGCATAATGCCAGACGTTCGTGTAGTTTTGTATGAACCATATGTTGGAGTGAATATAAGATTTTACGTTTGGGATGCTTATGGGGTTAATATTATAAATGAGTTTTGGTACTACTCAAATACAAGTCCTAGTGCATGGCCTGGACAGAGTTTATCTACTGACTCAGGTGTCATCATTAGAACACAAAATGATGTTCAGGTGTTATGGAATCCTGACTATTGGGGAAGTGGAAACATTTATAAACAGATATATTCAGGTCCTGCGATAGGTTATATTTACAATCTATATGAAGATGCTTATATTCAAAGACTCACTCAGTTTACAATTCAACCTGTATGTCCTGGAAAGTTTGTTAACGCTTGGTATTATGTAAACGGAAGTCCAGACTCTCTACCTTATTAAACTATTAATGTATGAAATACTATAGAAGGTATTACACGTGGTTAAGATTAGATGCTGAAAATAGAAGAATCGATTCTTTTTCAGATGCTCCTGATACTAAATCAGTTACAAAACACATAGCTCCTATAGCAGTTACAGCATTTGATAGCTTTGTGGCTGGCGTAGATAAAGACCTCATTGAGGTGGAGGATTATGATCAATATGTAGCTGACAATCCTCAAACTGTAAAAGCTATAGAAATCACTGAACAACAGTTTAACAGCAAGCGTGCTGAAATAATTAACCAACTTTTAAATATATAAAAATGGCAATTCAATTTAGCATAGTTATTCATCAAGCACCTGTAGCTCTGTCTCAGGATGGACTAACAGATGTAGTAAAATCTGTTTCTTGGTCAAGACTCGCTCAGCAGGAAGTAGAAATCAATGGTGAAACTACCATCTTTACAGCAGGTTATCCTGGTGTAACACAACTTGGTGCTCCTAATCCTGCAGCATTTATTCCTTATAATCAAATCACTGAGACTGAAATTCTTCAGTGGATTAACGATGCTGTTGGTGATTGGACTCAGATTGATGCTGGTTTAACAGCTAGTCTTCAAACTCAGATTAATCCTCCAGTAGTAAATTTACCCCTTCCCTGGCAACAATAATATACATCCTCAGGAGGTGATGTGCTTTGTTAAAGCATTTATCACCTCTTGAGCTGTGATTGTTTGTTGACACTCGAACATTCTATCAGTGCCTTTGTGCACAGGACACCAGTTCCAATCTCCTCTATCAAATCTGAATTCAGGTTTATTCCAACATCCGTGACACACATTGGTGTTTGTTACACGTGTACAGCTGAATTCATGATCTCCCTCCGTAAAGTTAGCAATCATCACCACAGGCTTTTTCATAGCCCACGCTAACCAACTTAACCCAGAGCTTAATCCAATAAAGAAACTGCTGGAGGCAATAGCGTCCATAGTGTTCTGCATTGACTTATCTTCTAAAGGTTGACAATTCTCAAAAGGATTGTCTTCCTTAGAGACATTGATCACTTTATATCCCTTCCCGTGTAGGAAGTTAATCACCTCTTGCCATCCCTCTCTAGTCCAGAACTTACAACCTGCTGTAGAATTGGTAGCTATTGTAACATATTTACCATCAAATTTGTTACAAGGAGTGTAGGCAATATTTGGCACAATCTCCTGAAAATCAAGGCCTAAGATGTTGGTGGCTGTCTTTTGAAGGGGAACGGTATTTGCCAAAGCTGGTTCTTTACCCTTATCATAAAACCATCCTATTAGATAGGAAGCATACAAATCATCAACCTTTGATCCAGGATTGACAAACTCAAGTTCTGGATAAGTGTCCTGGAACAAGAAGTTCTTGAATGTGCTCACCACTACATGGCAGTTGTGCTTCTTTTTAAACTCAAGCACATAAGGCATCCAGGCAATGTTGTCTCCTAAGGAAGAGCTATCAAATGATATGAGCACAGTTTTATCTGTGGCGTTGTACACATGATGAAATACAAGATGGTTCTTCTCGTATATCTCTATTCTCCATCTGATGAAATATTTAGTGGATGTACGAGCCCATTGATTATTTGTAATCCTAGTTTCATACACCACCTCATTCGTATCATCGTTAATAAACTTCACTAGGTAGTAGAGAGATCTGGTTCCTTTTATTTCTACAAATGCCCCATCTACAAAGTTGTACAAGATTTTATTCTTTATCTCTACAATTGGTTTTGGGTTCTTCTGTAAGTTATCGTATATCATTGTACGCTTTTAAGTTTTCTGTCAATAAGTGAATATCCTTCAGCCTGTCTAGAATACACCTTGTGTGTTGTCCATCTAGGTTTCTTAGTAAAGTAGAACACATCGTTATACCACAGATCTGCAGAGTCCCATTTCACATCTCTTATCTGCTCCATCCACCAGTCTTTGTGTTTGTTAGCTACTAAATAGCAGTGAGCATAGTCTTGATCATATCCTGTTTGCACAAATATATCATCAATTGGTGTCTTGTGTCTAGTGGGATTATCTGAGAATGTAATGTGACGGACGTCTGTTTTCTCAAACATGAAGCATGCTTTGTATAACACATCTAGGAACTCTTCCATTCCTACGTATAGGAATGCATCTGCTTCTAGAATGAGTGTGTAGTCATACTCATCAGTCATGTTCTTCAGTGCATCTGTGTGAGCTAGATAACATCCGTAGTGTCCAGGAGTGATAGTGCCTAACATATAGCCCAGTGTTTTCACCTCCATACTAATATGTTCAGGCCTTCTACAATGCTCTTTAGGAGGAAGATCTGTGTATGGTTTATTTACAATCTGTATGTAGTCTATTCCATAGTTGGAAAGCTGATTCATAGATGCCACGCTTACACGCTCTCTTATATGTTCAGGTTTAGTGAGTAGATGCACGGCTTGTATTCTAGGCTTTCTTTTCTTGAAAGACCTAAATCCTGTTTCCATCTGACCACAGAAGAATTTATTAGCAGCTTCAGTTACACCAGGAAATACACCATAATCATCTCCTGCAAGCACGCCTCCTGGTTTCACCTTTCTCCACCATGTATGCAAATCAGCCATTACGTCGTTATATGAATGACCAGCATCAATCATTACAAAATCTACAGAGGCTGGAGTGAATAGTGTTGATGCATTCAGGGATGTATCTTTGATAGGAAGGATGTGTTCTAAATTATCTGATAGGACAACATTATCCATAAACTCCTGGAATATATCTCCTTGGAACTTACTTACAATAGAGTTGTGTAAATCCTCGTCAGCACTTCCTTTCCATGTGTCCACAGCATAGAATAGAATGTCCTTTCCTGACTCAGCAATCTTACTAGCCATGTAGTTGGTAGACTTACCAAACCAAGCTCCCACCTCTACAAACACTGACCCATTAGTAGCTTTCTCTACCATCTCATCGTACACATCAGCATAATTAAACCAACCAGGAATCTCATTAAACTCTGGCTGAAGCTTCTCAAGAAGAAGGTTTCTATTGAGTGCTATGTCTTCTGTTATATATGTAACATTTGGATTATCGTCGTATGTATCAAGATAGGTAGTTAATCTTCTGAACATACAAGGGAGCTTATAAGACAGGGCTTCCTTTATAGACAAAGGACAGAGCTCGAACTTAGATGGGAAATAGAATAGATCCATCGCTTCATAGAATCTATCTACATCATGACGCTCTCCCCATACAACACAGTTGTCTGGTTTGTGTCTCATCAGTGGTTCCCAGTAGTCTTTGAAGTTACCTGCCTGATTACCTACAAAGTGAAACTTAATCTTGTATTTCTCCAGCTGTCTAGCAATAGCAAATAGCTCTCCCTGATTCTTACCTGGTGTAAATAGTCCTACGTGTAACACATGTTTCCATGTTGGATCTAAATCTAGAAAGGTTCTTGCAGCTTCTCTATCAAATATGTATTCCTCAATAGGGTATTCCCAACTATCAGAAGGAAGCCCTAAATGAGCAAACTGTCCTTCGCTCCATTTGGAAACAAAGACATACTTATCTGCGTGATGACTGATTGTGTCTGGATTGGTGAATGAGCTGTGTGTAGTGACAACATTGAAGTGTTCTCTGTCATCTTTAAATAGCTCATTAAGGATGTCTTCTGGTAGGAAGTCCTGAGGGACCTCCTGATAGTGGATGACATTTGGCTTGAAATTCTGGACAATTGTCAGGAGCTCTGATTTCTCCCCTAAAGTGTGTACAGGAACCAGACTGGCTATCCTGTTCTTTTGCACCACAAAACTGTCCCCTCCTGAGTTGGTTACATCCACCACTTCTATCTGGTGCTCTTTTTGGAAATAACTAACTTGCTTATAGAGATATTGAGGCATTCCCCCTGTAGATAGATGGGGTGCTACGTATAGAATTTTCATAATCACAAAGTTAAAAAAAGATTTGGTAGTTTCAAAATAATTTCCTAGATTTGCCGCTAAGACACCTACTCTGTCAAAAAGCCTGTTCTAGGCTAACTATATACACGCTAGTTCCCATTTCGGAAGGGTATTAGCGTGTTTTATTTTAATACCCCCTAACCCATGTAATACTGTCATGGAAAATCTATTTGAAGAACAAGTAAAAGAAGAATTAAAAAGCATGGACCAGCGTCTATATGATCTAGAGGAGAAAATGAACTCCATAGATACCAAACTAACACAAGTGGTAGACGCTATTTTGGGCAACCCCCTCACCAAGACTGGTGGTTTTGTTAGTGATATTGAGATCCTTCAGGAGAAAATTAAGGACTTAGAGAGGAAGGTGGAGAAGCATGAGGAATTCAAGAAAAAGGTGTATTGGGCTGCTGCCATTATAGGTACACTTGTTATGGGAGCTGAATATATCAGTAAAATAATTGCCAATCTAAGTAAGTAGTATGGAGTTTATTAAGAAGAATTTATTGAGTTTGACAACCTTAACGCTGCTGTTAATAGTGGTGTTACAAGAGTGCACTCAACCAGTTCCTTCTGAAGGACCAAAGATTGTGAGAGACACTGTTTGGGTTGTCAAGGATTCCTTGATAGTTAGCAAACCTCAGGTGACTAAGACCATCCAAATAGAATCACACGATACCATCATCAACAATTACATCCCTGATAGCAACTATGCAAAGCTCGTGGTTCAGTACCAAGAGGTTGTAAATCAATTACTTGCGAAGAACATCATGCAAGATAGCATACGTATTGATAGTAATGGATATGTAAAGATAACTGACACTGTACAGAAGAATCTTATTGTTGGCAGGGGTACACAGGTGAACATTAAATACCCAATAATTACGGAAACTGTCACTCTCCCTGCAAAAAAGGTTAACCAGCTATATGTAGGGGGGGCCTTCCAAACTGGAGGTCAAAATCCGCAAGTAGGGGCATCTGCTCTTCTGAAAACCAGGAATGATTTTCTGTTTGGAGGGTCACTAAGTGTAAATACTTATGGTGATTTGATGTATGGTGCAGGCATTTATTGGAAGCTAAAACTTAAATAGTATGAAAAAGATCATCCTTCTCACACTGGTTGTTTTATCAACCTTTGCTGTTAAAGCTCAGAAGGTTGAATTAAATGTTGGAGCATCCATATTTGCTCCTATTACTAAAGACATTAATTCAAATGCTAGAGCTTGGGGACAACGTGTACAAGTTGCTTTCCCTAAAAGTGACATTTTAACTTACACTTTAACACTGGGATACCAGCAAACCAAAGACAAGTTTGTACAAATTCCTGTTATACCAGGTGTGCGCATTAAAGCTCACAAAGGACTACATCTTGGTTTTGGAGCTGGTGCAACTTTCTTCAAAAACGATGGTGCTAGGTTCACTATATCTCCTTCTGTGGGATACAAAATTAAGAAGTGGTACATAGAACAGTCTATTTTCCGTACCACTAAGATGATTAATCTTCCTGGTAATGATGGAGAACACTTTAACAATATTGGTTTTTCTGTCTTTTACCAACTCTAAAAAATGAATATTGAAAAATTAAAAGGTCATGTACCTGACACTGTAATAGCTCAGCTACCTGACACAATCTCCAAGTTTGAAATTAACACCCCCGTAAAACTTGCTCATTTCCTAGCTCAGGCTGGACATGAATCAGCTGGCTTTAAGGCAGTGAACGAGAACCTGAACTATGGTGCCAAGGGTCTCCTTTCCATTTTTAAAAAGTACTTCCCTACAGAAGCTAAAGCTAAGGAGTACGAACGTAAGCCTGAAAAGATAGCTAATCTGGTATATGGAGGAAGAATGGGAAATGGTCCTAAGGCTTCTGGTGAAGGATATAAGTTTCGTGGAAGAGGCTACATCCAACTTACAGGAAAAGACAACTATAAAGCATTTGACGCTGTTGTCCCTGAAGATATCGTAGCTAATCCAGATCTTGTAGCCACTAAATATCCCTTATTATCAGCTGCCTGGTTCTTCCATAAGAACTGTCTGAAAAAATGTGTAGACGCTTCTGATGCAACCGTTACAGCTGTAACTAAGTGTGTTAATGGTGGTACAATTGGTCTTGCTGACCGCTTAAAACATTTTAAAGAATACTACAATTTATTAGCATGAAAAAGTTCTTACACGATTTATTTAATGATAGTAACTCTATCAATGAGAAAGCTGTCGTTGGATTTATAGCCTTCCTCATGATGATAATCACTCTGGTTACAGATATTGTCACTGGTATATTGGGTAGAGAAATGCCAATCCACCAATTCATATTTGATGGATTCATGATAATTGTAATAGGGGCTTTTGGAATAGCTTCTGTGGACAAGTGGATTAATAAAACAAAAAAGTAATGAAAGAATTTCTTGAATCTATAGGAGTTAATATAGGTATAGCCTTGGCTGGTATGTTTGGTAGTCTTATCATGCTTGGTAAGAAAAGTAGTGTCAATTTAAGGACAACGCTATTTGCCATCATAACAGGAGTATCAAGTGCCAACTACATAACTCCTATTGTGAGCAATATGATTAATATTAGCGAGCAGTATCAAATGGGAGTGGCTTTTATACTTGGTTTCCTTGGACTTAAAGGAGTAGAAAAAATATCCGAAAAACTTTTAAAAGAAGAGAAATGATTTACATTAACGCAGTAGCCAATCTTGTAATTTCCTTGTCAATGGTATTCTTTATGATATTTGTGTTTGGCT